>ERZ773243.556-NODE-556-length-53632-cov-8.652967_pt1 | contig 53632 bp, 42 predicted proteins | sample MGYA00580520_ERZ773243 | MGnify/ENA primary metagenome ERZ773243 (study PRJEB29015, sample SAMEA2737747) | human gut metagenome | biome: human gut; feature: human-associated habitat; material: faeces | place: China | collected 2012 ... | reverse complement strand
AGAACGGATTTGCAGCGTATGCGGAAGCAGTTACGCCCAGAGCCATAGCCATTGCGAGTACTAAGGATTTTTTCATAATAAATTTCCTCCTCTTTTTCTCTATCTTCGGATAGAGTTGAAATAAATTTATTACAAAATTCCTCCGGTTTAGCATTCTTCTTACACTCTGGTAAGAGTTGCCTTGTTTCCTCTACCTTGTAAGCATCTTGCCTTGCCTTTGGACTTTTATAATCAGGGGTGAGGCAATAAAAAGTTGCATTCTGACTGTACCGTCAGCGCTTCTTACTGCTACGTATAGTGTAAAGCATATTCACAAAAAAAGCAAGTTAAATTCTCTTAAAGTTTTCAGATAAATTGATATTTGTACTTATTTATTACACTTTACTCTATTTATAACTGTTTTTAGCAATAAATTGTATAATTTTCATCATTTATACCAACGTATGAGCTTTAGTTCATAATACAGTTTCACATTTATCCTCGATTATTTTTAACAAAATTGTAAACAGTTTTGCATTTTCTGAAAACTTAGTAGTAAATATGCTCTGACATTAGGGGTTGGTACTAATTTTTAGGGGGTCACACACCTCAGTCACCTTAGCAGAAAACTATACAGCACCCCACCACCGCTTCGCTGACACACTGTACCGCACCCCTCAGTCAGCTTCGCTGACAGCTCCCCTTAGTAAGGGGAGCCAGGAATTCGTAATTCTAATTTACGTTTACGCCGAACTCTCGGTCCCCCTTATTCAAGGGGGACGGATGTGCCGTTAGGCACACAGGGGGTATGGTCACGAACCGGACGGATGTGCCCCTAGGCACACAGGGGGGGTGTGGCAACATGTGCATTTTTTGCACATGTTGCTTAGACTACAATTTTCACCAGCCAATAGAACAGCGGCGGCACTAAAAGCGACGGCAGCATATTAAGAGTTTTGCAGTCCCTAATCTGCAAAATTCCTAAGCCTGAGCTCATGAGAAAAATTCCGCCTAATACAGAAATCTCTCCCAAAAGACTTGGCGTCATATAGGGTGCAATGACACCTGCAAAAAGATATATGCTTCCCTGCCAACAAAACAATACTAGAGCTGCAATTGCAATGCCTATTCCATAGGCCGAAGCTAAGATAATAGACGAAACGAAATCCAGAGTCGCATTAGTAAAAAGATAGGTATTATTGCCATTGAGTCGGCTTTCTATAGGTCCTAATATGGATAGCGTACCTATGCAAAAGAGCAGTATAGCCGTTGACAGTCCCTCTGCCAAGCGTGAGCCACCTTTGACCTTTTCCAACAGGCCATGGAATTTACCATTCAAGTCCAAATATGTACCTAGTAGTGTTCCCAAAGCTATACTGGCAATAAAAAGCACTGGGTACTCTACCTTGGGCATGTTGCTGACGAAGGCGTTTACGCCTAAGCCTACAGTCGCCAAGCCTAGTCCGTCAAAAAGTGCTGTTTTATAATTTTCCTTGATGCCTCTGCTCAAAAAGCTGCCAATAATAGAGCCTGTTAAAATTGTTCCTACATTTACGATTGTTCCTAACATTATTGCACCGTCCTACCATACTGCAAAGTATATATTATTTCTACAGCAATTATAATTTACCTAATTATTCTAGTGCATTCAGGCTAAATCTGCAATAAAAATAAGGGCCAACTTCCGTTAGCCCTCTATAAGTGTATTAGTTTTTACGTTTATGCTCGTCCAAATATTGTCCTACAATTTTTACTGCACAGTAATCACCGCACATGGAGCAGGCTTCATCATCGGACTTATTCTTTTTGTTACGATATTCCACTGCTCTAACAGGATCCAGTGCCAGCTCTAGCTGTGTTTTCCAATCCAGCTCTTTACGAGCCTTAGCCATAGCCAAATCCCACGCCCAGGCCTCTTTATTACCTTTCGCCAAATCTGCAGCGTGAGCAGCAATGCGGGATGCAATAACACCTTGGCGAACGTCCTCCAAGTCAGGCAGTCCAAGATGCTCTGCCGGAGTTACGTAGCAAAGGAAATCTGCACCGCTGATAGCGGCCAGGGTTCCGCCAATGGCACCAGTAATATGATCATAGCCAGGGGCAACATCTGTTACTAAGGGTCCAAGTACGTAGAAAGGTGCACCATGACAGATGCGCTTTTGCAGCTGCATATTAGCTGCAATCTGATTATAGGGCACGTGTCCAGGACCTTCTACCATTACCTGCACGCCTCTGTCCCAGGCACGCTGAGTCAGCTCGCCCAGGTTAAGCAGCTCCTGAATCTGCGCTCTGTCCGTAGCATCGGCAATGCAGCCAGGACGAAGTCCGTCGCCCAAGCTAATGGTAACATCATATTCCTCGCAGATATCAAGAATTTCATCATAGTATTCATAAAGAGGATTTTCCTTGTCATTATGAAGCATCCAGCCAGTAATAAAGCTGCCGCCGCGGCTGACTACGTCCATTACACGACCTTCATCAACCAAGGCTTTCAGCACCTGACGATTTATGCCGCAGTGGATAGTCATAAAGTCAGCTCCATCCTTGGCCTGCTGGCGGATAACATCAAAAATATCCTCTTTAGTCATTTCTACAACAGCGCCGCGCTTTTGGATGGTTTCTACAGTAATCTGATAAATAGGCACTGTGCCTACCATAACCGTAGAAGCGTCAATAATGGCTTTGCGTGACGCACTTATATTGTTGCCAGTTGATAAATCCATAACAGAGTCTGCACCCGCTGCAATGGCTGCCTCAAGCTTTTTCAGCTCCGGCTCCGGATCAGGATAACTGCTGGAGGTACCAATATTAGCGTTTACTTTTACCTTGAGGCCTTCGCCTACGCCTCTGGGAATAAGATTTTTATGATTAACATTGCAGCAAATGGCGATTGTTCCCTTTGCTACGCCCTCGCGGATAAATTCGGGAGACACCTTTTCCTGCTCCGCTACTATTTTCATTGCTTCTGTAATAATGCCCTGACGTGCCAGCTGCATTTGTGTTGCCATTAAGCTCACGCTCCTTATTTTGCTTTTTGCATCAAAAAAGCCGCTTCCCTGCGGAAACGGCTGGTAAAGCTTTGGCAAGCCCAAATTTTTCGCTTTCCTACGCCGGTATTATCCGTAATCAGGTTCAAAGGGTCGGACTGTGTCCTCTCAGCAAAAATTGCGCCCCTAGCGTTTTCTTATGCAGTTATGAGCTTACTTTATCACGAATACAGTCATTTAGCAAGCAAAATAAATGTGTCAAAATGCATTCCTTGCATAAAAGCTCCTATTGGTCTATAATATTTATAGAGATAGTTGGCGTGTGTTGCGCTAACTAAAAAGAGACAGCTGATGTGTGGTAGCGTCGGCTCGTCTCAAGAAAATTTACGTGAAGGCGTCCTTACAGCCCCTACAGGCTTGCATCAATAATTACTTGGAAGCAATTATGATAGTAGCAACTAAGATGCCGAAGGCTATCATCAAAGATAGTACCTCAAAGGTCGTCATAGTATCACCACCAATCCTTGCGGATTGACAAGCCAACTCATCAGCTATCTCATATAATATTATACCCTAAGCAAAAAATCTGTGCAACTAGCTTTCGCTAATACGCACAGATTTTTGTTTTTATTTTACGATATCAATCTTAATGCCAGAGGCCTTCATCATGTCCTCAGCCAGCTTGTCTGGATAAGGATTGGCGTAAACAATGCGCTCAATACCTGCGTTAATGAGAATTTTAGTACATACAACGCAGGGCTGATGAGTGCAGTAAACGGTGCCGCCATTAACGGACACACCATGATAAGCAGCCTGTACTACAGCGTTCTGCTCAGCATGAATGCCACGACAAAGCTCGTGCATTTTGCCAGATGGTACATTGAGCTGCTCTCGCAGGCAGCCAACCTCTGCACAGTGAGGCAGGTCCTTAGGAGTACCGTTATAGCCAGTCGCTACAATTTGACGATTTTTGACAATAACGGCGCCTACACTGCGTCGCAGGCAGGTGGAGCGTGTGCTTACCACCTTGGCGATTTCCATAAAATATTCGTCCCATTCGGGTCTGCTTTTTGCTTCCATAGTCTTACAGGGTGCCAAAAATTCTATCACCGGCGTCACCCAGACCGGGAACAATATAGCCATGCTCATTGAGGCATTGGTCAAGCGCAGCAGTATAGATAGTTACATCAGGATGTGCAGCGTTAAGCTTTTCTACACCCTCAGGAGCTGCTACCAGGCACATAAAGCAAATGTTATGATAGCCGCGTTTTTTGATTTGGTCAATAGCTGCTACAGCAGAACCACCAGTTGCCAGCATAGGGTCAACTACGATGGTATAAGCGTCCAGATCCTTAGGCATTTTGCAGTAGTATTCCAAAGGCTCCAGAGTTTCTTCGTTACGGCTCATACCGATATGACCAACGTTAGCTTCGGGCAGTACAGTCAGTACGCCTTCCATAAAGCCTAAGCCTGCACGCAGAATAGGTACAACAGTAACGGAGTTTTTAATTTTATGACCTTTAGTTGTACAGAGAGGAGTTGTTACATCAACCTCTTCCACGGGAATGTTTTTTGCAGCCTCAAAGGTCAGCAGCATAGCAACTTCGCCAATAGCACGACGGAAGGATGCGCAATCAGTGTTAGCGTCACGCAATACGGTCATTTTTTCCTTTAACAGGGGATGATCTACGATTGTAATCTGCATTGATATATTCCTTTCTTTTGAAAAATCAGCAAAACAACTCCACACCTCCGCTGCGCAGTGAGATAGCTAATATGAATAGCCGTCATACATACAGTGGTGCAGTATAAAATTGATTTGCATATGCAATTTTATTCAAAAATATATGAAGATTCTGTTTATTTTGCTTTTAAAGACACCGCTCCCCATAAGAGAGCGGTGACATATGTATAGCTTAAATATTAGAGATTAGGATACATGGGATATTTAGCACAGAGAGCAGCTACACGTTTAGCAGCCTCTGCGTGCTTAGCAGCATCCTCAGGATTGTTCAGTACCAGACCGATGATTGCTGCAATTTCACGGAAGTCGTCTTCATTAAAGCCACGAGTAGTAGCAGCAGGAGTGCCTAAACGCAGACCGCTGGTAACAAAGGGGCTTGCAGGATCAAAGGGAATGGTATTCTTGTTGCAGGTAATACCTACTTCATCCAACAGATGCTCTGCAACCTTGCCAGTCAGGCCTTGGCCACGAACGTCAACCAGAACCAAATGGTTATCAGTACCGCCGGAAACAAGACGGAAGCCTTCTTTAACCAATGCTTCAGCAAAGGCCTTAGCATTTTTCACGATATTTTCCTGATATTCCTTGAATTCAGGCTTCAGTGCTTCGCCGAAAGCAACAGCCTTAGCAGCAATAACGTGCATCAGAGGACCACCTTGAACGCCAGGGAAAATGGATTTATTGATTGCCTTAGCATATTCCTCGTTATTGGTCAGAATCAGACCGCCGCGAGGACCACGGAGGGTTTTGTGAGTAGTAGTGGTTACTACGTCAGCATAGGGCATGGGACTGGGATGGAGACCTGCAGCAACAAGGCCTGCAATGTGCGCCATATCAACCATAAAGAGCGCACCTACACTGTGAGCAATTTCTGCTACGCGAGCAAAATCAATTACACGGGGATAAGCGCTGGCACCTGCAACAATAATCTTGGGCTGATGCTCTTTAGCAATCTTTTCCATTTCATCATAGTCAATTACTTCGGTTTCCTTATTTACACCATAGGGAACTACTTTGAAATATTTGCCGGAAATATTTACCGGGGATCCATGGCTCAGGTGGCCACCTTGAGACAGATTCATACCCATAATGGTATCGCCAGGCTGCAGGAACGCAAAGTATACTGCCAGATTGGCATTTGCGCCAGCATGAGCTTGGACATTGGCAAATTTAGCATTGAACAGCTTTTTAGCGCGCTCAATAGCAAGGGTTTCTACCTTATCTACGTATTCACAGCCACCATAGTAGCGATGACCAGGATAGCCCTCCGCATACTTGTTGGTCAGTACGGTGCCCATAGCCTCCATTACTGCCGGGGTTACGAAGTTTTCAGATGCAATAAGCTCAATCTTATTTCTTTGACGGTTAAGCTCTTCATTAATATAGCCGTTAAGCTCTGGATCCGCAATAGCCAATTTGTCTAAGTTCATGTTCTTAGTTCCTCCTCAATTTTAAGGCTTATTTTATCTATTAGCAGGATATTTGGCGCGCTCGCCTCCAATAAGAGGCGGACGTGTTCTGGCAGCAGTCAATACTGCATCACCAATCAGCTTATGCTGCAGGCGCACAGGAACTGCTACTCTTTTCAGGTGCATACCAATAAGGGTTTGTCCTATATCCATACCTAAATGACCTTTAACAGCTTCTACAACAACGGGATTTGCAAAATTTTCATAGGCAGCTGTGCCCATAGCACCGCCTGCATGGGGCATAGGACGTACGGTCACCTCTGTCAGATCGTATTTTTCAGCAGCAGCTTCATCAACTACAAGACTGCGGTTTAAATGTTCACAGCATTGCACTGCCAAAAAAAGCTGATGCTTATCACATACAGCCTTTAAGGCCTTGAACATAGCAACTGCCACCTCACTGCTGCCTCCGGTACCAATCTTGTTGCCAATAACCTCACTGGTGCTGCAGCCCAGCACAAAAATCTGTTCCCTGCGGGGTTTGGCAATTTCAATAAGCTCCTCAGCACAGTCTGTAAGCTGTTTAACGATTGAAGTTAGTTCCTTGTCCACAATATGCCTCCGATTATTTTTCCAGTGCCATTATTTTATCTACACGGCGCTGATGTCTGCCACCTGCAAACTCAGTCTCCAGCCAGGCATCAGTAATCATTTCTGCAAGACCTACGCCAGTAGTACGCTCGCCCATGCAGAGTACGTTGGCATCGTTGTGCTCACGGCTCATTTTTGCAGAGAATACGTCTGCGCACAGAGCTGCGCGAATACCCTTGCATTTATTAGCCGCAATAGAAATACCAATACCAGTACCACAAATCAAAATGCCGCGTTCAGCACCGCTGGCACCGCTAGTAATGTCCTGGCAAAGCTTTTCTGCAAAGTCAGGATAGTCGCAGGATTCTTCACCATAGGTACCATGGTCAACAACATCAATACCCTTGCCCTGCAAATAATTCTTAATATGTTCTTTTAAATGAACTCCGCCATGGTCACTTGCCATTGCAATTTTCATAAGACATCCTCCTCGCATTACTTTATAGCTAGTTTCATTTTACCATAAAAGCTGGTAATTGTGCACCATTTTTTAGCATTAGTATACCATTTTTCACAATTATGCTCTGGTAGCCTGCAGCCTTACGCATTCTGTTCATAATAGCCAAACCGATGCCATCCTCACTTACGCCTTCTGCCAAAATTACATCAGGCTGAGTACGGTCAAAGCGGCGCAGCAGCTCAAACAAATCAGCAGCCAGCTGCTCACGGCTGTTGCCCCAGCAGGAAAGCTGCAGATTTTGATGAGGCAGCAGTCGCATCTGCATAGCCTCACTGCAAAGCACACCTACCTTGAGCCCTGCAGCCAAGCCCTGTTTAACTAAAACAGGAATCTGCTCCACAGCCTGTTCCTCCAAAAGATAAACAGGTGCCTTAGGTGCATAATGACGATATTTCATTCCCGGAGCCTTAGGCTTAAAGTTCTTGTCTCCCTGAAGTGCAGGATCAATATCTACAGCACCAAGAACCTCTGTCAGCATTTCATAGGTAATGCCGCCTGGGCGCAAAATTACGGGTACAGACTCAGTAGTATCAACCACGGTAGATTCCAAACCAATACCGCAGTGACCGCCGTCTAAAACAGCTGCCACCTTGCCCTGCATATCCTCCAGGACGTCCTGCGCATTAGTAGGACTGGGACGACCGGAAATATTAGCAGAGGGCGCTGCAATAGGACAACCGCAGGCTTTGATAAATTCCTGCGCAAAATGATTGCCAGGAAAGCGTACTGCTACAGTGTCCAGACCTGCACTTACTGCATCAGGGACAATACTGGATTTATTAACAATCAGGGTCAGAGGGCCAGGCCAAAAATGCTCCATCAATACCTTGGCGTTATTATTAAGACCTGTAGTCAGGGGCAGAATATCCTTTTTATCTGCAATATGCAGAATCAAGGGATTGTCATTGGGCCGCCCCTTGGCCGCAAAAATCTTGGCTACAGCCTCAGAATTAAGTCCGTTGGCACCTAAGCCATAAACTGTTTCTGTAGGGAAGGCCACAACCTCGCCAGTCTTGATAAAATAAGCGGCCTGACGCAGGATTTCTGTATTATCACATGTTTCTTGTAATTTCCAATAATAGGTCAGCATATTTACTGCCATCTCCTTCTTCTTTAACAGCAAAAACCATTCGCTCAATGTCTGCATAATCCTTACGGATTGCTGTAGCCTTAAAGCCAGCCTTGCAGCACAGCTCTGCTACCACCTGAGCCTGATTAATGCCAACCTCAAAGGCCAAAATGCCCTCGTCCGTCATATGGTCCATAGCCTCACTGATAATGCGGCGATAGAAATCCAAGCCATCGGCGCCGCCATCAAGAGCACCACGAGGCTCCTTCTGCACATCCTTGGCCAAGCCCGCAATGTCAGCGGCAGGAATATAGGGCGGATTAGACACTATAATATCGAATTTTTTATCTGCAGGAATGCGACTGAACAAATCGCTTTGCATAAAGCCAGCACGTTCCCTTACGCCAATGCGCCTAGAATTTTCTTCGGCAACAATAAGAGCATCCACGCTAATATCCACACCAACACCCTTAGCATTAGGCAGATAATCTAATAAGGACACAATAATAGCACCGCTGCCTGTGCCAATGTCAAGAATTTTAACATCACCATCAGCCTTCAGTCCCCGTGCTGCCTTAATAAGGCTTTCTACCAGCAGCTCCGTCTCAGGACGAGGAACAAGAGTTGCGGGAGTAACCTTGAAGCTGTTGCGCATAAATTCCTTTTCGCCTAAAATGTAGGCCAAAGGCTCGTGCTGTCCACGACGTGCTACATAATTTTTGTACTGAGACAACTCCGCCCCAGTCAAAGGACGTTCAAAGTCCATATACAGCTTGATTCTCTCGCACTGTAAAACAGCACAAAGCAGCACTTCAGCATCAAGGCGTGGATTTTCCACGCCTCTATCTGCGAAGTACTGCTTCGTCCAATCTAAAATTTTAATGATAGTCCAAACAGGCTTATTCATCTTATTTCACCTGACGTAATTGTTCACTTTGCTTTGCAGTAATCAGAGCGCTTACAAGCTCCTCCATATCGCCATTGACAATTGCTTCCAGCTTATGGAGAGTCAGACCAATGCGATGGTCGGTTACGCGTCCCTGAGGATAGTTATAGGTACGAATACGTTCGCTGCGGTCGCCGGTGCCAACCTGACTCTTACGGTCCTCAGCAGTAGCTGCTCGCTGCTCTTCCTGTGCTTGTTCCAAAATACGGGCACGGAGAACACGCATACATTTTTCACGGTTCTTCAGCTGGGATTTTTCATCCTGACATTGAGCAACGATACCAGTGGGAATATGGGTAATACGTACAGCAGATTCAGTTTTATTTACATACTGTCCGCCTGCGCCGCCTGCACGGTAGGTATCTACACGCAGATCTGCAGGATTGATTTCCACATCAACCTCTTCTGCTTCAGGCAGAACAGCAACAGTAACAGTGGAGGTGTGTACACGGCCCTGGGACTCTGTCTCAGGCACGCGCTGCACTCTATGAACACCACTTTCAAACTTCATGCGGCTATAAACGCTGTCACCATTAATCTGGAACACAACCTCTTTAAAGCCACCCAGCTCGGTAGGACTGGAGTCCATAACTTCAATCTTCCAACCACGGGTTTCAGCATAGCGCATATACATACGGAAGAGTACGCCTGCAAAAAGAGCAGCCTCATCGCCGCCAGCGCCACCGCGGATTTCCACAATTACGTTCTTGTCATCGTTAGGGTCGGAGGGCAGCAGCAGAATGGTCAGCTTTTCCTCATATTCTTCGATTTGGGGCTTCAGCTCTTTAAGCTCTTCCTTAGCCATTTCTACTAAATCAGCATCCTCGTTGGCCTGAAGGATTTCTTCAGCCTCCTCCTTAGTCTTGACCATATCGCGGTACTCACGAAAAGCAGTAACTACAGGTTCCAGCTTAGCATGAGCCTTGGTGCATTTCAGCCATTCACCTTGGTTTACTATAACATCAGGATCACTGATTTTCGCTTCTAAATCTAAATATCTATCTTCAATTGCTTGTAATTTATCCAGCATTTCTTTTTCTCCTGTAAATTTTTTCAGGGGTAAGCATTAAGAATTCACTAGCCTATCTTTCACCCTTCTCAAGCCTCAGCAGGCTGAACCTCTTCCTTTTCTTTGGCTTCGGCCTCTGCAGTGGCTATCATAACCGGATCATCCTCAGGCAGCACTGCCTTAAGAGAAGCAATAGCAACCTCCATCTGGGAATCATCGGGCTGACGTGTAGTAAGCTTTTGCAGCAGTAATCCCGGCATAATAGCATAGTGGACACAGGTATTATCTGCATGGGCTCCTGCAAAGCGGATTATTTCATAACTGACACCAGCAATAACAGGCATCAGGATTACTCTTGATAAGATACGCTCTACCAGATTAGGCCATCCTAAAAATGTAAAGATGAACATACTGATAAGCATAACAATCATTAGGAAGTTGGTGCCACAGCGAGGATGCAGAGTAGTAAACTGACGCACATTCTCTACCTTCAAAGGCAATCCAGCTTCATAGGTATATATTGTTTTGTGTTCTGCACCATGGTACTGAAACACTCTTTGGATGTCATTCATAGAAGATATTGCTGCAATATAGCTGATAAAAATGAGCATACGCAGTACGCCCTCAGCCAGATTAAGCAGCATAGGGTCATTGGTCAAGGTATGCAGAAAACGCATAGACCAGGTAGGCAGAACGATAAACAGGCCTACAGCCAAAAGCACAGAGGTCAGAATGGTCATCACCATTTCTCTGTCGCTGAGCTGTTCCTCTTCTTCTCCTGACATTTGGGCAGAATATGTCAATGCCTTCATGCCCTCATACAATGACTCAAATAAAGCTACAACGCCGCGAAGCAGCGGTTTTTTCAAAATCGGATATTTGTCTCTAATGCTGCTGACATTTCTAACATCTACAGCAATTTCCCCATCAGGCTGGCGCACAGCAACGGCAATTTTATCCTGACCGCGCATCATTACGCCTTCAATAACAGCTTGGCCCCCTACACTTAATTTCTTCTTTTCCATACTCAAGCTAACTTTCTTTCGGATATAAACACAGCAGAGCTATATAAGCTCTGCTGTGAATGTAGATTATTGTTCTTTGTTGTAACGTTTGTTGAATTTTTCAATACGACCGCGAGCAGCAACGTTACGTTGTTGACCGGTGAAGAATGGATGGCATTTAGAGCAAACATCCACGCGCAATTCTTTTTTAGTGCTGCCAGTAACGAAGCTTGCGCCGCATGCACAGGTAGCAGTAACCTCACCGTAGTTCGGATGAATCTTTTCTTTCATTCTTTACACCTCTCTTTACATAAGAACATAAGTTATATATTCAAAAATTATTGACACTAGATGATTGTATCATATAGGTCATTAATAAGCAAGCTATTTTTTGTGAATAATTTTAGCATAGACCGTCAGAGCCAGACTCCACTACTCCACGAACATAATTCAGGAACTGCTGAGCAGTTCGGCCGCTGATGCCACCATGATTAAGCTCCCATTTACGTGCCTCTGCGCAAAGCCAGTCCTCACTTTTATTTATGCCCTGACGCTTGGCAAGCTCCAATACAATATCAAAGTATTCCTTTTGGCTTGGCTGACCAAAATAAATAGTACAGCCAAAGCGATTTACCAGGCTAAGCTTTTCCTGCATATTGTCAGATTTATAAATGCCATTTTCCTGAGTCACATCGCTGCGGTCACGCCAGGTTTCGTTAATCAGATGACGACGATTGGATGTTGCATAAATCAGAATATTGTCAGGACGCACCTCAAGGCCGCCTTCTATTATCGCCTTCAGGTATTTGTACTCCGTTTCGAATTCTTCAAAGGAAAGGTCATCCATATAAATAATAAAGCGATAGTTACGACTCTTAATCTGAGCAATAACTGAGGACAGATCCTGGAACTGATGCTTGTAGATTTCAATAAGACGCAAACCACGGTCATAATATTGATTAATCAGTGCCTTGATGCTGCTGGACTTACCTGTGCCGCTGTCACCAAAAAGCAGGACATTATTGGCGGGCCGACTTTCGATAAAGGCCTCTGTATTTTCAATAAGACGTGCCTTTTGCCGTTCATAGCCAATTAAATCCTCAAAGCCTATACATTCTGTATTATTTATGGGCTGCAGCACAGCCTGCTCACTTTCGTGAACAATACGAAAGGCTTTATTAAGGCCAAGGACGCCTACGCCATAGCTCTTGTAAAAGCCTGTTACCAGATTGTAAAACTCATTTTCATCCTTGGCCTGTGCCAGTGTCTTACTTAAAGCACGCACCTTGTCGCTGATGTTTTTATTATAACGACGCTCACTTTTTACAACGGACTGATAATTACCGATAACACTAAAGCAACTAATACCCAGTGCCTGCTCCAAAGGTGCAAAATCATAGCTGAAAAGCTGCTGAAAGATTTTAAAATCTCTTTGAGCAAAAATATTAACGGAGCCATTGCAAGCACCAACCTTCTCACAGGTAATGCTAAAGGGATTTTCACAGCTAATCAATAGATAGGCAAGGTAGTTATGCCATAAATTATTGTCAAAGCCATAGGCTGTTCCTATATCAAGCAGCTTGTGTACCAGTTCATAGCATCTGTTGATCAGGTTCCCCTGCTCATAGCTGCCTGATTTAAAATCCCTGCAAATTCCGGCCATAGAAGCCAGCAGATTATCATCACCAAGGTTGCGATAAATAATTAATTGTGAAACCAGCTTGTCCATATTATCCCCTCGTTTATCTTCTTATAAAAAAGGCGTCCACCAAAAGGGACGCCTAAAAAATGTTATTTGATGAAGCAGAAATGCTCTGCATCAAAAAGACCCATATCTGTTATGCGCAGCTTGGGAATTACAGGCAGGGCCATAAAGCTCAGACTAATGAAAGGATCAATTCCCTCCGGAACACCATGTTCATGAGCAGCCTCTCTAATAGCATCTAAATCTGTATTTAGAGTTTGGCTGTCAGATGTACTCATAAGTCCGCAAATGCTCAGAGGCAAAGTTACTGTAACGCCATTTTTTACGATGGTGTAGCCACCTTGGACCCTAACAAGCTCCTGGGCCGCTAAAGACATATCCCTAGGATTGGAGCCTAATACAATAAGATTATGGGAATCGTGAGCTACGGTAGTCGCAACAGCGCCGTTTTTAAGACCATAGCCGCGAATAAGACCTAAGCCCACATTACCAGTACCATGATGACGCTCCAGAACAGCAATGTAGTGCACTGTACCATCTGCCAAGGCCTGTTGAACTTCAGCACCTGTCAATACGATATGCTCTGTGAAGATTTCACCTGGAAGCATATCAATAACATGATATTTCTCAGCAGGGTCAATTTCCATAGTAAATACCTTTTCACTGACATCAGCAGGACGCACGCTGCCACGCAGCTCCGGTGCAGGAACAGTACGCTCCACCTTGGCTGCTGCTTCTATAGCATCTACACCCTTATGGAATACGTGCAAGGGCTGCAAATCCTGCAAATTATTGAAGACCACAATGTCAGCCTGCCAGCCAGGAGCAATAGCACCTAAGCGCTTTAAGCCATAAATGCGGGCAGCATTTATGGAGCCAATGCGGATAGCACGCACAGGGTTCATACCCAGCTCCACTGCCATCTTCACACAATTGCGAATTGTACCCTCGCTGTGAATAGCAGCTAAATGCTTATCATCAGTACAAAAGCTTAAGCCGCTCACATCTATGCCTTCTGCAAGAACGCCTTTGATAATGGCAGTCAGATTACGGCTTGCGCTGCCCTGACGCACTGGCAGATTAATGCCTGCGCGCAGCTTTTCCTTAGCCTCGTCCCAGCTCATGCTTTCATGATCAGTTTCGATACCGCTGGCAGCGTAGGCCTGTAGCGCCTTGCCCCTAAGACAAGGGCCATGACCATCTACAACACGGCCCTTGTCTGCAAAAAGAGCAATTTTTTCCAGAACCTGAGGATCGTTATTGAGAACGCCGGGAACATTCATCATTTCGCCTAAGCCAAGCACTCCTGGCAAATCCATCAGCTCAGCAATATCCTTGGCTTCCATAATGCAGCCAGCATGCTCAAAGGGAGTTGCAGGTACGCAGCTAGGCAGCTGCACGTAGTAGTTAATTGGCATGCGTCTGCCAGCCTCCAGCATATAGCGGATTCCTGTAGCACCAGCTACATTGGCAATTTCATGGGGATCTGTAATAAGTGTGGTTGTGCCCCAGCCCAGCTCCTCAGCACAGTATACCTCAGGTGCTGCCATGGAGCTTTCCACGTGGCAATGAGAATTGATGAGTCCAGGTGCAATATATGCACCCTTCAGGTCAATAACCATCTCAGCCTCAGTGTATTCACCGATACCGGCAATCACACCATCAGCAATAGCTACATCAGCCTCATAAATTGTTTCGGTCAGCACGTCAACGACCCTGCCGTTCTTCAGCAGGAGATCAGCAGGGTCGTTTCCTAATGCGACCGCTCTTACACGGTCATTCATTTTATTTACCTCGTCCGCTGACACTTTCTCAAAGGAGAGAATTGTCGAAGCGTTTATACAAAGATATATTTCAGAACAAAAATAATAGCTAGAATATACAGCAGCCAGTTAGTTTTCTTTCTGGTTTCGCCGCACATCAGGTTAATGGCAACATAAGAAATTACACCCAAAGAAATACCCTCAGAAATAGAGTAAGCAAAGGGCATTGCAATTGCTGCGATAAAAGCAGGAACAGCCTCGGTTACATCATTAAAATCAACATTCAGCAGACCGCTTACCATCATAAAACCTACTACAATCAATGCAGGAGCTGTTGCGAAGGCAGGAATTGCCAGGAAAATAGGAGCAAAGAAAAGACTCAGCGCAAAAAGAATTGCTACAGCAATAGAGGTCAGACCAGTACGACCGCCAGCAGCAACACCAGCAGAGCTTTCTACGAAGGTAGTTACAGTAGAGGTACCCAAAACAGCACCACCAGTAGTAGCAATGGAGTCAGCCAGCAGCGCGCCTTCAATTTTAGGCAGACGACCATCCTTGTCCAGCATATCGGCCTTAGATGCAACACCAATCAATGTTCCCAAAGTGTCGAAAAGGTCAACAAACATAAATGCCAGTACAACGGTAATGAAGTTAAAGGAAAGAATAGCACTAAAATCAAGATGCATAAAGGTAGGAGCCAGGCTGGGAATAGAAATCCCACCAGAGAAATTAGGCATTACAGAGAACATACCCAGTTCAGGATTAGGAATGTAGATACCAGTCAGCTCAAAAATCATACCTAAAACCCAGGTAAAGAGAATACCCAGCAAAATACCGCCAGGAACCTTTTTAGCCAGCATTACTGCAGTAAAGAGCACGCCGAACATAGCCAGCAGCGCACCAATACCAGTGGTCCAGAAGGTACCATCAGCCAAGGAGGCCTTGAAGGGATAGAGAGTTACCAGAGTAACACCATCTACAACAATTTTGGAGCTTTGCATACCAATAAAGGCAATAAAAAGGCCAATACCTGCAGTAACACCAAATTTTAAGGCATTAGGAATACAGTTAAAGATTGCTTCGCGAACCTTAGTCAAGGACAAAATAATGAAGATAATACCTTCAACAAAAACAGCAGCCAACGCTACCTGCCAAGAATAGCCCATTTGTCCTACAACAGTGAAGGCAAAAAAGGCGTTCAGGCCCATACCAGGAGCCAAGGCAAAGGGATAGTTTGATAATACCGCCATCAGTACAGTACCTAAGCAGGCACCCAAAGCAGTTGCGGTAAATACAGCGCCTGCATCCATACCAGTAGTGCTCAGAATACTGGGGTTAACAGCCAAAATATAGGCCATGGTCATAAAGGTTGTCAGACCGGCTAAAAGCTCTGTTTTTACATCAGTTTTGTGCTCAGCCAGCTTAAAGGTTTTTTCCAAAAAGGAATTCAAAGAGATGCACCTCCAAAAAAAATTTTATAAAGCTGCTTTTATAAAATAATGCTCCAACCACTGAGACAATATCACATAAAAGCAGTAAAGCTTGGCAAATTAATAAGTCAGAATTTCAGGACCATTTTCGGTAATCAGCACAGTGTGCTCCCATTGTGCTGACAAACCGCCGTCAACAGTATAAACAGTCCAATCATTAGCAGCATCAATAAAGATATCTCTACGGCCAGTATTAATCATAGGCTCAATGGTTATAATCATACCAGGAACCAATACCATACCAGTTTTGCGTTTGCCAACATGGCAAACAAAGGGCTCTTCATGGAAGTCGTTGCCAACACCATGACCACCAAACTCCTCTACAACAGAGTAACCATGCTTACGTGCCAACTGAGAAACAGCAGCACCAATATCTCCCAAATGCGCCCAAGGCTGAGCAGCATCAATACCACGCTGCAGGCACCGCTTAGCAATAGCAACTAAATCAGCGGCCTGTTTGTTGACCTTACCAATCATGAACATGCGAGAAGCATCAGCGTAGTAGCCCTTGTAGATGGTGGATACGTCAACATTGACAATATCGCCGCTGCGCAGAACCACCTTCTCATCGGGAATACCGTGGCATACCTGATCATTTACAGAGGTGCAGACACTCTTAGGAAAACCGCAAAAGCCCAACGGAGCAGGAATTGCATCATGAGCTACTGTAAAGTCGTAAACAATACGATCAATATCTGCAGTAGTCATGCCGGCCTTAATGTGCTTGGCAACCTCATCTAAAACAGCTGTATTAATTTTGCAGGCCTCACGTATACCAGCAATCTGTTCCGGAGTTTTAATCATATCCCTATCAGGAACCTCTTGTCCCTGCTTACGCAAAATCGCAATTTTATCATCAATAATCTTATGGCAGTCTGCATATGCTTTGCCACTGCCGCACCAACAAGCTTCGTTTTCCATTTCATACTCCTTTAACATTATTAAACTATAATTTTTATTATGATAATTATTTCGTTATTCCGCTTCATTATAACACATCAGCCACTTTGCCGCAAAAGCTTTTCCAAATAGCTATGATAAAAATTTCTAGGCTTCTGAAAAAATTTTACGAAATTTATGACAGACGACCTCATTTGTGGTAGAATAACTTGACTAGAAATAATTGGAGGCATAAATAATTTATGGAAACATATTTGATGTATTTCATTGACCTTATTTTACATTTAGACAAACATCTGCCAGAAATCATGGCAGCCTATGGACATCTTATCTACGCAATTCTCTTTATGGTAGTGTTCTGCGAAACTGGTCTGGTTGTCACCCCTTTTCTCCCCGGCGATTCCCTTCTTTTCGCCTGCGGTGCCCTTGCTGCAACTGCACCTGATGGCATGGATATTAAAATTATTACCGTTATCTTTCTTATATCCGCAGTACTTGGTGACGCCTGCAACTATATGATAGGTGAGCACCTAGGGATGCGTATGATTAACGCCAAGAACAGCTTTATTAAGAAGGAACATATTGACAAGGCTTCTGACTTTTACGCCAAGCATGGCCACAAGGCTATTTTCCTGGCACGCTTCGTTCCCATTGTCCGTACCTTTGCGCCCTTTGTAGCAGGTATTGGCAAAATGCATTATCTGACCTTTGCTCACTACAATGTAATTGGTGCTGTAGTATGGGTACTGATTTTTGTTGGCGGCGGTTACTTCTTTGGCAATATTCCCATCATCAAAAAGAACTTCACCCTTGTAACTCTGGGCATCGTTGCTTTTTCCCTGTTGCCCATTCTTTATGAGACCTTTGGCAAAAAGCTTCTTGGCAAAAAGGATTAATACTCCTGCTGTGCTGGAACACTCCGGCACAGTTTTTTTATTTTTCCGCATGAAAATGCTAGTTTAAAGCGGTTGCCACCACCCACCCCCAGATATATTCAAATTATGTTTTATTAGTTTTATCAACTATCCCAAGGCAAGAACCGCCTTTTTTAGCGTAGTCATAGTATTATGAATGTCATATTGTGGTATAATGTAGCTACATATTTCCTATAGCTGTGGTCTTTTGCAAGGCAGCAGCTCATTCACGAAATTTTCTGAGGGGTGATTATAATGTATCGTTTTAACAGTGACTATACAGAGGGCTGTTATCCTGTCGTATTAGAAAAATTAGCAGCAACCAACATGGAGCAAACTGATGGCTATGGTCTGGACCCGTATTGCGACGAAGCCAGAGAGCTTATAAAAAAAGCCTGCGGCCGACCTGACGCCGATGTTCATTTTCTCATTGGCGGCACCCAAACCAATCTGACCATTATCTGTGCATCTCTGCGACCTCACCAAGCTGTGCTGGCTACAGTGCAAAGTCATGTCAACACTCACGAGGCAGGTGCCATTGAGCATACTGGTCACAAGGTAATTGAACTGCCCAGCGAAGACGGCAAGCTGACTGCAGCTATGGTCAAAGCTGCATGGGAGCAATATGATACTGATCCGTCCCGCGAGCATTGGGCACAACCTAAAATGGTCTATATTTCCCAGCCTACTGAAATCGGCAGCATGTATTCCAAAGAAGAAATGGCAGAGCTTTACGCATACTGCCATAGTGTAGGTCTTTATCTCTTTGTCGACGGTGCACGTCTCGGTTATGCTCTGGGTGCACCAGACTGCAACATGACTTTGGAGGACTTGGCCAACAGCTGCGACGTTTTCTACATTGGCGGTACTAAATGCGGTCTGCTCTTTGGTGAAGCAGTAGTTATTACTCACCCATACTTAAAGCCAGACTTCCGTACCATTGCTAAGCAATGTGGCGCAATTTTAGCCAAAGGACGCCTTTTGGGTGTACAGTTCGGCACTATCTTCAAGGATAATCTTTATTTGGAAATCTGTGGCAAAGCTACAAGGCAAGCACTAAAAATTCGCGATTTACTTTTGGCTAAAGGCTTTAAATTTGTCACCGACTCTCCTACCAACCAACAATTCGTTATTCTTACCCCTGAACAATATAACAAGCTGAGCGAAGACTTTGTGCTTAGCCTTAACGCCTATCTTCCTGACGGAAACTACAGCGTCCGCATCTGCACCAGCTGGGCTACCAAAGATGAAGAGGTTGAAAAGCTGATGGCAAAAATCAACGAGCTGTAAATGCAAAAGAGACTACCATATTGATGGCAGTCTCTTTTTTTCGCCTTTTCTCATAAAGAGTATTTATACTTTACACACTAAATCTTAAGCAAAGCATTTTTTGCCTGATCTAGCTTATCCTGCCAGTCATCGCAGTAAGGTGCACCGCCCTGAGCACAGTCAGGCTTACCACCGCCGCGACCAGCAAATATTTCATTTACAATCTTAATATAGGTACGGCAATCACCACTAGTATCATCTCCTAATACTAGAACATAGCTTATTCTTTCAGGCTGAACAGAAAAAATAACAGACACAGTATTAGTCAAGGACATTAATCTTGGCATCAGCAGCTTACTCTCCTTGCCGTCACCGGTAAGAGCCATTACCAAAAGCTTGGAGCCATCAGTTCGCAATGCAGCTTCCGCAAGTTTATCCTCTAAGCCACGCTCCAACAATGCTAAGGTTTTTGCCTTAAGCTGTTCATGGAGCTCTTCAACTTCTTTATGCAGCTTGGCCAAACGCTCAGGCACCTGTTCCGGCTTGGCAGAAAAATCTGCAGCTACACTTAGTAGAATATTGTTCTTCTTATCTGCATCGAGCAAAGCTCTGCGTCCGCACAAAAATTCTACACGACAACCATTTTTATGCTTATCACTGCGAATAATCTTGACGCTGCCTACCATACCTGTAAAGGGCGGATGAGTACCGCAACAGGTACAGATATCTGCACCTTCTACAGAAACAATGCGTAAGATACCTGTTAGCTTGTCATTAAACTTACGCATCTCATTCTTATGAGCCCCAAGCTCGGTGCTGTCCATATAATTGACACTTACAGGACGATTGTCCCAAATAATTTCATTAGTCAAATGCTCTGCCTTAAGCAGCTCTTCGGGAGTCATTTCTTTATCTAAATCTATAGTAACGTTATCCTCATTCATGTGAAAGCCCACATTATTGGCCTTAAAAAGCTTCCAAAAGGCGTAGCTCAAAATATGCTCGCCTAAATGCTGCTGCATCCGATCAAGGCGAACCATCCAATCAAGCTTAGCCTCAACCATTGAACCGACTGCCAAGGGTTTATCACATTCGTGAAGAATATGACCATTCTTTTCCGCAACATGGGCTACCTTAGCGTCACTAATTATTCCCTTGTCACTAAGCTGACCGCCTCCCTCAGGGAAGAATACAGTCTGGTCCAGTTCAATAAGATATTTACCTTTAGATTCAGTACAAGCTGTAACAACAGCCTGACAGCTTTTCAGCAGCGAATTGTTTTCATATAATTTTACAGTCATGGTCAATTCCCCCTCGAGATAAAAACAAAATATAAACTAGAAGCGATGAAGCATCTTACCTCACGTTCTCTTAAAAATATGCTGCTACGTGCAGTATACTTAGCATCAACTACCCTTTCATTGTATCACTATTATAAATTATATGTTATAATTACTCTGTATTTTGTAAAAAATTTCTTTAAAAATCATCATAAAGGAGATTAAAATGTTTCAAAACTTATTGTTTGATTTAGATGGTACTCTTACCAACTCTGCTGAGGGTATTACCAAATGCGTGCAATACGCTCTTCAAAGTATGGATATTGAAGAACCTGATTTGGAAAAGCTGAACGCTTTCATCGGTCCTCCTCTTTTAGATTCTTTTATGAAATATTACGGTCTGAACAGAGAGCAATCCCTCTACTGCGTAGACAAATATAGAGAACGCTACACTGATATTGGCATCTGGGAAAATCGTCCCTATGCAGGCATTTTAGAGCTTTTGCAGGACTTGAAGCAGGACGAACGCAAAATAGGTATGGCAACTGCCAAGCCAGAAGTTTTTGCAGTACGCATTTCCGAACGTTATGGCATGAACCCCTATATGGAAGACATTACCGGCTGCGACCTTGAGGGTAAAATGAACGATAAAGCATTAGTTGTAGCAAAAGCTTTGGAAAAGTGGAATATTACTACTCCTGAAGCAAAGGCTAAAACTTTTCTAATCGGCGACAGAGAGCACGACGTTTTTGCTGCTCATGCCAATGATATTCCCTGCATTGGTGTTGGCTACGGCTTTGCTCATCCTGGCGAACTCAAAGCAGCCAAGGTTGATTACTATGCCGAGGATATGGCTGCTCTGCGTAAGCTGCTCTTAGGCTAAGCGAGGTTAAAATGCACATTTACGCTATTGGTGACCTACATTTATCAGGAGAGACTCCAGCTAAGCCCATGGAAATTTTTGGAGAGCATTGGCTTGGACATAAAGAAAAAATTAAGGCCAATTGGCTAAATACCGTCACTGATGAAGACACAGTTATAATCTGCGGCGATATTTCCTGGGCAATGGGACTGGCCAACGCTGCGGAAGATTTGAATTGGATTGCCCAGCTGCCTGGACGCAAGCTGCTGCTTCGAGGCAACCATGATTACTGGTGGGGCAGCCTCAAAAAGATGCAGGATATGTACGGCAAGAACTTTGATTTTATCCAAAACGGCTGCATCATGGTTGGCACTACCGCTATCTGTGGTACTCGTGGCTGGATTCTGCCATCCTCTGACAGCTTTAGCGAGGAAGATAAAAAAATCTATGATCGTGAAGCAATCCGTCTGGAAATGTCTCTGCAGGCAGCAGCGGCACAGAATCCTGAACGCATCATTACTGCAATTCATTATCCCCCCATCTTTGCCGCAGACGAAGTCACTCTATTTTCTGAGCTGATGGAAAAATATCATGTTCAAAACTGCGTCTACGGACACATCCACGGCCTAGAGCACGTCTACACCTTTGAAGGTGAACGCAACGGCATCAACTACAAGCTAGTCTCCTGCGACACTCAGAATTTTGAGCTGTATAAGATTTTGTAAAAATATTATAAGGAATGATAGGCAAAAGCAATTATATATTCTTTCACTCCTAAGGCCTTTCTTGACGCTTGCTTCGAGCAGAACCATGACGAAATTGCGGGATTAATCTGTTCGTAGTAACAGAAAATTCATTGAACCCTTATTTCTATGGTTCTAAGCCCTTGCAAGCTAAAAGTCCTATGTCGTTACAGAATATAATAATTGCTGTTTAAGTTTTTACCTTCTAAATATCTATATTGGGACTAAAGTAAAAATAGGCTGGGACATTCATCCCAGCCTATTTTTATTATCCTTACGCTTCTTGTTCAACTGCAGACTCTTCCTTACGCAGCAGAGCCATAAACTCATCACCAGTAATAGTTTCCTTTTCCAGCAAATAGCCAGCAAGAACATCAAGCTTATCACGATTCTCCATCAGAATATCTTTTGCCTTCTGATGAGCTTCCTTAATAATCTCAAGCACCTTAGCGTCAATCTTGCCAGCAGTTTCCTGACTGCACTGCAAGGAGGTATCGCCGCCAAGATACATATTATTGACTACCTCAGTAGCCATCATATCAAACTCTTCAGTCATACCAAAGCGGGTAACCATACCACGGGCAATACGTGTCGCCTGCTCAATATCATTGGAAGCACCGGAGGTTACACAGTTAAACACTACCTCTTCAGCACTGCGTCCGCCAGTCAGTGTAACAATTTTGTTGAAAAGCTCCTCCTTCTTCATCAGGACCGAGTCGTTTTCAGCAATCTGCATAGTGTAGCCAAGTGCGCCATTAGTACGCGGAATAATAGTAATCTTATGCACCGGAGCAGAATTCTTCTGCATCGCAGCTACCAAAGCATGACCAATCTCATGGTAAGCAATGACGCGCTTCTCCTCAGGAGAAATTACTGCACCCTTGCGCTGATAGCCTGCAATAACGACCTCAATGGATTCCTCCAAATCAGCCTGTTCAACCTCCTTGCGCTGCATTTTTACAGCACGTAGAGCAGCCTCGTTGACAATGTTGGCCAACTCCGCGCCGGAAGCGCCGGCAGTTGCTCTAGCTAAAGATTTGAAATCAATATCATTTGCCATCTTCACGTCTTTGGCGTGTACCTTTAAGATGGCCTCACGACCGCCAATATCAGGCAGCTCAACAGGAATACGTCTGTCAAAACGACCTGGACGCAGCAGTGCCTTATCCAAGGATTCAGGGCGGTTAGTCGCCGCCAAAATTACTACACCCTTGCTGCCATCAAAGCCGTCCATTTCACTGAGCAGCTGGTTCAAGGTCTGCTCACGCTCGTCATTGCCGCCAAACTGACCATTATCACGACGCTTGCCAATAGCATCAATCTCGTCAATAAATACAATACAGGGAGCCTTTTCCTGAGCCTGCTTAAACAGGTCACGTACACGAGCTGCACCCATACCCACAAACATTTCTACAAATTCAGAACCACTGATGGAGAAGAAAGGTACCTTAGCCTCACCAGCTACAGCCTTGGCCAACAAGGTCTTACCAGTACCAGGAGGGCCTACTAAAAGAGCACCCTTAGGCATATTGGCACCTATTTCCTTGTACTTGTCAGGATTATGAAGAAAATCAACCAGCTCCATCAAAGCTTCCTTAGCTTCGTCCTGACCAGCTACATCAGCAAAGCTTTTGCCAGTCTGAGCCTCAACGTATACCTTAGCATTGCTCTTGCCAAAGGTCATGGCATTGCCACCACCCATACGCTTGCCCATAAAGTACATAAAGAGCTGTCCCAAGCCAAAGAACAGCATAATAGGCAGAACCCAGTTCTTAAAAAAGCTTACAATAAAAGAATCCTCTTTAGGAACAACCTGGGAGAACTCAACCTTGCTCTTCATCAGACGATCAGCCAGCTGCGGGTCATCTACACGACCTGTTACAACAATCTCCTTATTGTTCTCGTCCTTGCACAGGGCCGCAATACGCTTGTCAGTAATCTCTACCTTGGAGAACTTGCCATCATCGGCCATCTTGATAAAGTTGTCATAGGAAACCTCTTTAACCTTAGGACTGAAGAATGTAGGTACTATTATGGTGTTAATCAGCAAAATTATCAGCAGCGCCATTACATAATAATATAAAAGAGGACGTCGCTTTTTGTTATCATCCATTCTTTTCATCTCCTAATCTATCATAATGTGAACTTTTACTGTTACCATATATGTTACTAGGTTGAGCAGATTTTAACAAGCGAAATATTTGTAAATTAACGGAATGGATAAAACAACTATTGAAAGCAAAGAATTATGTATACATGCGTTCATCATCTTGCAATGCCGAAAGCATTTTTATACAATATGCTTGTACTATTTCAAAGGAGGTTTACAATATGCCTAAGATTAAAACAGTTCTAGTTGCAAATCGCGGTGAAATCGCCATCCGCGTATTCCGTGCCTGCAACGAATTAGGAATCCGTACTGTTGCTATATATTCTAAAGAAGATACTCTTTCCCTCCATCGTAACAAGGCTGATGAGGCTTATCTGGTAGGCGAAGGCAAAAGCCCCACTGACGCTTATCTTGATATTGAAGGCATTTTGCAAATCGCCAAAGAGCATGATGTAGATGCCATCCACCCTGGTTATGGCTTCTTATCCGAAAACAGCAGACTTGCTAAACGCTGTAAGGAAGAAGGTTTGATTTTCATTGGACCTCGTCTGGAGCATTTAGTAATGTTCGGCGACAAAATCAACGCCCGCAAACAAGCACAACTTGCCGAAATCCCTATGATTCCTGGCAGTGAGGGTACTGTAAGCAGTGTCCAGGAGGTTCTGAACTTTGGTGAAAAGTATGGTTACCCCATTATCATCAAGGCTGTAAACGGCGGCGGTGGCCGCGGTATGCGCGTAGTAAAAAATGCTGAAGAAGCTGCTGCCAGCTATGATTTAGCTAAATCCGAAGCCCAAAAGGCCTTTGGCAGTGATGAAATATATATTGAAAAATATCTGGAGAATCCTAAGCACATCGAGGTTCAAATCCTTGGTGATACCCATGGTAACCTAGTACACCTCTATGAGCGTGATTGCTCCGTACAACGACGCCACCAAAAGCTGGTAGAAATCGCTCCTGCCTTCTCCCTGCCTGCAGAGCAGCGCGAAGCTATTTGTGCCGCTGCAGTAAAGCTGATGAAGAACGTAAACTACGTCAGTGCAGGTACTGTAGAGTTCTTGGCAACTCCTGACGGCAAATTCTACTTTATCGAGGTTAACCCCCGCATTCAGGTAGAGCATACAGTCACCGAGCAAATCACCAGCATTGATATTGTACAGGCACAAATCAAGATTGCAGAAGGCTACGAGCTCCACGGCGAAGAAATAGCAATTCCTGAACAAAAGGATATTCATATCTACGGTCATGCAATTCAATGTCGTATTACCACCGAAGACCCTTCTAATAACTTTATGCCTGACACCGGCAAGCTCATTACCTACCGCAGCGGCGGCGGCTTTGGCATCCGTCTTGACGGCGGCAATGCGTTCACTGGCTCAGTAATCACTCCCTACTATGATTCGCTGCTGGTTAAGGCTACCACCTATGGTCTTACTCACCAAATTGCTATTACCAAAATGCTGCGCTGCTTAAAAGAATTCCGTATCCGCGGCGTAAAAACCAACATCCAGTTTCTGGAAAATGTTTTGAAAAATCCTCACTTTGTCAAAGGTGATTATTCTACTAACTTTGTAGATACTACTCCTGAGCTCTTTGTGTTCCATAAGCCCCTGGACCGTGGCAACAAGCTGTTAAACTACATTGCAGACATTACTGTTAATGGCTACTCCAATGTAGGCGTACAGCCTAAACCGGACTTTGCTCCCTTAAATATACCCAAACATTACAACGGCTTTATGTCCTTAGGTGCGAAGCATGTCTTGGATACCCGCGGACCTGAAGGCCTGACTGATTGGGTACTGGCACAGCAGGAGGTTCTGATTACAGATACTACCTTCCGTGATGCTCATCAATCCCTGTTCGCAACCCGTCTCCGCACTGCTGATATGCTGAGAGTTATGCGTGACACTGCAGGCAAGCTGCCCGGTCTCTTCTCCTTTGAATGCTGGGGCGGTGCAACCTTCGACGTAGCTTATCGCTTCCTTGATGAAAGCCCATGGCAGCGTTTAAGCCAATTCCGTGAAGCAGCTCCTAACATTCTCTTCCAAATGCTGCTCCGTGGCGCTAACGCAGTTGGCTACACCAGCTATCCTGACAATGTTGTTAAGGAATTTATCCGCCTAGCTGCTAAAAACGGCATTGACGTATTCCGCATTTTCGACAGCCTCAATGGTCTTGATAATATGCGTCTTTCTATTGATACGGTACGTAAAGCAGGCAAGGTTGCAGAAGCAGCACTGTGCTACACTGGCGACATTCTTGATCCCCGTAGAGATAAATATGACCTGCAATACTATGTAAATATGGCTTGCGAGCTGGAAAAGGCTGGCGCTAACATCATTGCTATTAAAGATATGGCTGGCCTCTTAAAGCCTGAAGCAGCCTTCCGTCTTGTAAACAGCCTGAAATCTTATGTAGGCGTGCCTATTCATCTGCACACCCACGAGGGCAGCGGCAACGCTATTTATACCTACGCCCGTGCTATCGACGCGGGTGTAGACATTGTAGATACTGCTATGAGTGCCATGAGCTGCGGTACCTCCCAGCCCAGCGGCAGCAGCCTGTACTATGCACTGACAGGACATCCTCGTCAGCCCCGTCTTGATGTGGACGCTATGAACGAGCTGTCCCGCTATTGGGAAACCGTTCGTCCCTACTACAAGGCTGCAGACAGAACTGAGAACTTCCCCAATCCTGAGGTATACGTACACGAAATGCCCGGTGGACAATACACAAACCTGAAGCAGCAGGCTCAAGCTCTTGGTCTCATCAGCCGTTGGGAAGAAATCAAGGATATGTATCATCGCGTATCCATGATGTTCGGGGACTTAATCAAGGTTACTCCTTCCTCCAAGATTGTAGGCGACATGGCACTCTTCATGGTACAAAACCAACTGACTGAAGAAGATGTTTACGCTAAAGGCGACGTTTTAGATTTCCCTGCTTCCGTAGTAGAATTCTTTGAAGGCCGCATTGGTACTCCTTATCAGGGCTTCCCTGAAAAGCTGCAGCAAATCGTTCTCAAGGGTCGTCAGCCTATTACGGTTCGACCTGGTGCAGCATTAGAGCCTGTTGATTTTGAAGCAGTTCGCGGCAAGCTGGCAGAAATGGGGGCTCCAACTACTGACGAAGCCGTAAGCTCCTATTGCCTCTATCCTAAAGTATTCACCGATTGGGTAGAACGCTATAATAAATTTGGTGATGTTTCTGTACTGGATACTCCTACATTCTTCTTTGGCATGAATATTGGCGAAGTTATCAAGGTAGAAATAGAGCAGGGCAAAACTCTAGTAATTAAGCTTATCCATATCTCCGAGCCCAGTGCTACCGGTATGCGCACTGTTACCTTCGAATTCAACGGCCTGCCTCGTGAAATCGAAATCAAGGACCGTAATGTCAAGGCAACTGTAGCCACTCGCAAAAAAGCTGACAAAGCCAATGCAGGTGAAATCGGTGCATCTCTTTCAGGCTCCGTTGTTAAGCTGCTGGTAGAAAAGGGTCAGGCTGTAACCAAGGGCGCGCCCCTTATTGTTACCGAAGCTATGAAAATGGAAACCACTCTTTCTGCTCCCATCAGCGGTATAGTAAGCGCTATCCATGTTAGCGCAGGCGAACGCGTTGACAGCGGCGACTGTCTCCTCGAAATCACCTCCCAGATTTAATACGTTGACGAAAAATTACTAAATTGCTATAATGAACGAGGCAGCTCCGTGCTGCAATAATCGTGACTTTATTCAGAAAGGACTGTCATTGGCAGTCCTTTTCTTTTCCTTAAAACTACTCTCCAAGGAGGTGTTTACATGAGTGTAGCTCTTTTTCGATATATCAGCAGCCATCTGGACGAAAAAGGATGCTTTACAGAGCCCTTTCTGCCCGATGACCCTAATCCTACTGTTCCCCGTCCCTTTGGCTCAGAGGATGCCTTCTACTATACAACGGACTTTCCTCCCAATAAGGAAGGTGCTAAAAAGACTATCAAGCTGCTGCGTGCTTATTTAAACTCCAGCACTATTGAAAACAGACAAAAGCTTTATAAGCATCTTTCTTCTATTTCCGTATCAACTATTTGCGACCCCTTTGCCGATGAATTTGGCCTGGAGGACGATGAGAAGGACGTTTTAGAATTTGCCCGTACACTTTTCTATCACGCCAACCACAGAGAACCTCTAAAATTTGCTATCGTACTATGTGGTATTTATGGCATAGATAGAATCCAAAAGGAAGAGCCTGAGCTTTGGCAGGATATTGTTACTGCTGCCCACTGCGAGGAATTTACCTTCTTCTTCTTTTTTGCCTGCCGCATCAGCGAACTTTATCCGCAGGAGGAAATTTGGCAGCTCCTGCTCTGTACTAACGGCTGGGGCAAGGTCTACGCTATCAATGAAATTGAAGATTGCACCCAAGAGCAGCAGATAATGCTTATTCAAAACTCCCTTGATATTACTGTTGAATATCCTCCTCTGTCTATTAAGCTGCTGCGTCTCAGCAAGCTTTTAAACGTACTCAGAGAGGACACTATCGCCTACGAAACCTATAAGGGTGCAGCTGCTATCCTAAGCAATCTGCTGCGTCTCATCAATGACTTTCCAGCTCCTGTTTTGGAGGAAAATTTTACTATTTCCAGCATAGATGTTAACGCTCATTTTGAAGCATTCCTAAAAAAGGCAGTCAACTATTGTGATGATCCTGACGATGTCCTTGATATTATTGGCATCAGCATTGGTTTGCGTAATACTATCAGCAACGAAAACTGGCAGCGCTTTACACCTAATCAGCTCCATAGTCTGCTGGCACAATGCGAGCATCTGATTTTCCAAAAGAATTGGTCCGAGGAAATTGACAAAAATCTAATAGTTAACGACGAAGTAAACTATAGCCTCTGCGATCTGGCATATGAGATAGATTTGGATATCTGGGATAATCTTTTTAAATACTGGTGTCAGCATCCAAGGGAGCTTAAGCTTTTCCCCTTTCTGCTGGCCTATGAGGATGATAACCGCGCCTTGACCGTTATCAGCGGTATCGAAAAAAATATCGGCCTCTATATGGAAAAGGCTGATGATCTTCTTGTACCTCTGCGCTACCTGCGTTCCCATCCTGGACAAGGAGAAGGCATTGTAACCGCAGCTCTGACATCGCCCTACGATTGGCCCCGCGGCATTGCTGCAGCACTTTTGGACGAATGGGGACAGGAATACCTTACGCCACTCATTCGCGAAAAGCTATGGGAAGCCCGCAATCTGTCCATGCATCCATTGGTAACAGCACGCATTGATGCCCTGCTCCGCGGCGAAAGCTTTAATCTGAAGGCTATGACAAACACATAGACAAAGATTACAATATAAAGCATAGTTCTGAAACGACAACTATAGAAAAACATACACAAAATATAACCATAATTAACAAGACTCGAATTTGAGAAAATGTATCGACATTAAAATACTCAAACTCGAGTCTTGTTTTTATTTATAAGGCTGGTTTTACTCCAGCATCCTTTTATTTAGCAGCTTAGCTTTGAGGAGGGTAGTCCTGCAGAGCATCAAAGCCTGTTTCGCCAGTACGAATTTTGATAACATCCTCTACATCATAGGTAAATATTTTGCCATCACCATACTGGCCAGTATAAAGGACTTCCTTGGCAGTATTAACTACTGCTTCAACAGGTATAGCAGAAACAACCATTTCCAGCTTAACCTTAGGTAAAAGATGAGCGGAAATCTGAGCACCACGATAATATTCTACCTGCCCCTTTTGTAGGCCATAGCCTAATACCTTGGTTACAGTCATACCTGTAATACCCAGCTTGTCTAAAGCCTCCTTCAGCGCCTCAAAACGGTTTTGCGCGGTTACAATAACTACTTTGGTCAATTTTGCAGTCCCCTTAACTACAGCTTTGCTCTCATAAGCGGGAGCCTTGTACTCTGTAACAAGGCCAGCATTTGCCACACTAGGCATAAAGTCTGCATAGCTGCTTAACAGACCATGCTCCTCCATATCCAGTCCTTTTACCTCTTCATCTTCTGAAACACGCAAACCTATAAACGTATCCAAAAGCTTAAAGATAATAGTCATGACTATAAAGACATATGCCATAACGGAGACAACGCCTAAAATTTGGGTTGACAAGAAGGATGTACCGCCACCATATAAAAGACCATCTTTAGTATGAAACAATCCGGTCATAATAGTACCAAAAGCACCGCAAACACCATGGACAGAAATTGCACCTACAGGGTCATCTATTTTTAACCTTTGGTCAAAAAACTCTACTGCTGCCACTACAAGTACGCCAGCCATGAGTCCAATTGCCAGAGCACCTGCAGTGCTTACAACATCGCAGCCAGCAGTAATAGCTACCAAACCTGCTAAAACACCATTAAGAGTCATAGAAACATCTGGCTTGCCATAACGGACCCAGGTATAAACCATAGTAGAGATTGCACCAGCACAGGCTGCCATATTAGTAGTGGTAAAGATATGTCCCATTAAGGTCAGCACATCATCGCCAGTTGCACAAACAGTTGAAGCACCGTTAAAGCCAAACCAACCAAACCACAGCAAAAACACACCAAGAGCTCCTAAAGGAATACTATGCCCTGGTATAGCATTAATACTGCCATCAGCATTGTATTTACCAATACGTGCCCCAATCATTTTTGCACCTACCAAGGAAGCAACCCCACCTACAAGATGTACTGCTGTAGAACCAGCAAAGTCATGAAAGCCCATTTGTGACAGCCAGCCACCGCCCCAAATCCAATGTCCGCTAATAGGATAAACAAATGCACTAATTATAAGAGAATAAATACAATATACTAAAAAATTTGTACGTTCAGCCATAGCTCCAGAAACTATTGTTGCGGCCGTAGCACAAAACATAGTTTGAAAAATAAAATATACTGTGCTAGGGTAGCTAGCTCCGTAATCACCAGATACAAAAAAATCAGGAGTACCTATAAAGCCACTAATATCGTGCCCAAACATTAAGCCAAAGCCAATAATCCAAAAAACTATAGAGCCAAGGCACATGTCCATAACGTTTTTCATGACTATATTGCCAGCATTTTTAGCTCTGGTAAAGCCAGTTTCTACCATAGCAAAGCCTGGCTGCATAGAAAATACCAAAAAAGCACCTATCAGAACCCATATAGTGTCAACGGACACGTATTTATCCATTTTTATGCACCTCTCTCCTATTCTGCCAAAAAAAATGAGGTACAGCCAATTATCCGGCTGCACCTCTTTGTGCATTAACTTAATTCAATTTTATTCATTTACTCCAAAAAGCAGCTCACCATATGTAGGATAATTCAAATACTTACCTCCAGTCAGCTCCTCTGCTGCATCACATGCACTGCGCAGCTCTACCATAGCAGCCAGAACTATATCGTGATAAAATCTTGCCTTATCCTCACTTGCGGCAATGGTATCAGCTTTTTTAAGTGCTACTTTCAGATGAACAGCAGCAGTATACATTTCAGAACCAAGGCGGGACAGCTTATTAGCAAGCTCTGTCTCAAAGCCACTGACAACGCCAGCTGAGCGCTTATCAAGCACAGCCTTAGTCAAGTCAGCAGTATATTCAGAAACTGCAGGTAAAATATCCTTATAGAACATATCCAGCATAGTGGTACCTTCAAGACAGATGGTAGTACTATAATTTTCCAAAAGAATTTCTTCACGAGCCTTTAACTCAGCACTTGTAAAGATATTATGCTTAGCAAAAAGGGCTATATTTTTTTCCTTAGTCAGATACGGAATAGCATCAGGTGTAGATTTCAGATTGAGCAAACCGCGCTTTTCGGCTTCCTCCACCCAAGCATCAGTATAGCCATTGCCATTGAAGATAATGCGTTTATGAGCAAGATATGTCTCCTTGACGACAGAATAAACAGCAGTCTGCAAGTCCTCAGCCTTTTCCAGCTTAGCATAAAGCTGCTCCAGAGCATCAGACACAATAGTATTTAAAACTACGTTAGGTCCAGCAATGGAGAACATGGATCCCAACATACGAAATTCAAATTTATTACCAGTAAAAGCAAAGGGAGATGTACGGTTTCTATCTGTATTATCCTTTACCAAGGCAGGAATAGTGTCATCACTTAGCTTAACGTAGGAAGCAGTACCAGCCTCATAATCCTTATCAGCAGCAATAGCCTCCAAAACATTGGTCAGCTCAGTGCCAAGGAATATGGATACAATAGCAGGAGGAGCTTCATTTGCGCCTAAGCGATGGTCATTACCAGCACTAGCTACAGAAATACGCAGCAGATCCTGATACTCATCTACAGCCTTGATAATTGCTGCCAAAAATACCAGAAACTGCAGATTTTCATAAGGCTTCTTTCCTGGATCAAGAAGGTTTTTACCCTCAGCAGTAGACAGAGACCAGTTATTATGCTTGCCGCTGCCATTTACTCCTTCAAATGGCTTTTCATGAAGCAGACACACTAATCCATGACGCAGAGCAACTCGCTTCATAAATTCCATCATCAGCTGATTATGGTCAGAAGCAACATTGGTAGATGTAAAAATTGGTGCCAGCTCATGCTGTGCAGGTGCAACCTCATTATGCTCTGTCTTAGCCAGCACACCTAGCTTCCAAAGCTCTTCATCCAAATCCTTCATAAAGGATAGTACTCTTTGCTTAATAATGCCAAAGTAATGATCTTCCAGTTCCTGACCGCGAGGAGATTTTGCACCGAATAAAGTACGCCCTGTATATACCAAGTCCTTACGCTTTTCCCATAGCTTTTTATCCACTAGGAAATATTCCTGTTCAGGACCAACTGTACTTATTACTCTACTGGTTTCAGTACCAAATAGCTTCAACATCTGGCAAGCAGCCTTACTTACGGCATTCATAGAGCGAAGCAGCGGTGTTTTCTTGTCTAATACGTCGCCAGTGTAAGAGCAGAAGGCTGTGGGAATGCAAAGACAGTTGTCTTTAATAAAAGCGTAGGAGGTTGGATCCCAAGCTGTATAGCCACGTGCTTCAAAGGTTGCACGCAGACCGCCTGAAGGAAAGCTAGAAGCATCTGGTTCGCCTTGAATAAGCTCTTTGCCTGAAAAATCCATAATTACACGACCTTCAGCAGTAGGAGCAATAAAGCTTTCATGCTTTTCGGCTGTAATACCTGTCATTGGCTGAAACCAGTGAGAAAAATGGGTTGCACCATTTTCCAAAGCCCAATCCTTCATAGCATTAGCAATAATATTGGCAATGCCCAAATCAAGCAGCTTTCCTTCAGCTACTGCATTTTTATAGGCCTTATAGGTAACTGTTGGCAGACGGTCTTTCATAACCGATTCATTAAACACTAAGCTGCCGAATAATTTAGGTACATCCATCATTTGTAAAACCTCCTATGTCTTTCTTAGAAGTTTATTGGGACTACTTTCCGTTATCCCCTCAAAAAAATATAAAACAAAAGGCAACAGCCAGGTCTGGATTTTCATCCAACAACCACGCTGTTGCCTACGAGGATATTATAATTTCTGAGCTGTTATTTGTAAATATGTAAACTCAAAGAAGTAAAATTAAAAATTTTCTGTTTTTTTGTAACGATTCTTCAAGGATATTTAACACAACCAAGGCAGGATAATTCTTTAACGCAGAGAACTTATAAATAGTATTATTATTCGTTGCTATAACTCATCTGACAACGAAAAGCGGAGCATCTATAATAATTCAAGAATATTAATTTTACGAGGTGATTATTTCATGGAACTGACAGCTGTTGCCCAACTACGGCGTATGGTATTAGAGCATTTATCACGCTACACCTGGAACGACGTGCTTATCGACCATGTCTATGACATATTACAGGAGGTACGCGAGGACACCCCCCGTTACCGCTGCTGTGTTTATAAGGAAAGAGCAGTGCTCAAGAATCGTATCGATATGGCTTTAGGACAGGAATGCAAGGAAAACATTATCGAAGCGTCAAAAATGACTCTTTATGGACCTGAACGTACTGACCTGCCACTCATCGACGTTCTTCCGGCAGCCTGCGACCAATGCCCTATCGACACCTATTATGTAACGGATATGTGCCGTCACTGCATTGCCCATAAATGCATGAACAACTGCCCCCGCAAGGCTATTAGCATTATTCAGGACAGAGCCTTTATTGACAAAAACAAATGTATCGAATGCGGTCGCTGCAAGCAGGTCTGCCCCTATGGTGCCATTATTGAAATCCATAGGCCCTGTGTACGTGCCTGTGCTTTGGAAGCTATCAGCATTGGTGAAAACCGCAAGGCTGTTATAGACTACGATAAATGTGTTGCCTGTGGTGCCTGCCGCAATGCCTGTCCCTTTGGAGCAATCGACGAACGCAGCAATATCGTCCGCATCATTCGTGCTATCAAAGAAAAGCGTAAAGTTATAGCTATGCTGGCTCCCTCCATCGTAGGACAATTTGGCTTTAAGGTCAGCCTTGGCCAGGTTTATGCTGCACTAAAGAAGGCTGGCTTTGCTGATGTAATCGAGGTTGGCGTTGGTGCTGATATTACCAGTGTTAAGGAAGCAGAGGAATATATTGAAAAGGTGCCAGAAAAGCAAAGCTTTATGACCAGCTCCTGCTGTCCTGCCTTTGTAAAGCTGGTTAAAACGCAAATCCCAGAAGCGGCTGACAAGGTTTCCGATACGGACTCCCCTATGGTTTCCACCGGCCGCCTGATTAAGGCTCAGGATCCATATGCTGTAACTGTCTTCATTGGCCCTTGCATCGCCAAGAAAAGCGAAGCACGCCTGTATAACGAGGCCGTAGACTATGCTATGACCTTCGAGGAGCTTCAGTGTATGCTGGAAGGCAAGGACATCATTATTGCTGAGCAGGAAGTTGCTGAATACGATAGAGATGCTTCTAAGCTTGGTCTTAGCTTCCCTCTCACTGCAGGTGTAACGGCATCTGTTAACGCAACTGTGGAAGCTATGGGAGGTAATGTTCGTCTGGCTCATTACTCTGCAGGTCTTGATAACTGCAAGCGTGATGTACAGGACGCAGCCTCCGGCAAGCTGGACTGCAGCTATATTGAAGGTATGGCCTGCAGCAATGGCTGTATCGACGGACCTGGTGCTATTGGCGACTTCCGTATAACTAAGGTTGCTCTTAACAAATACGCTGCTGCAGCCCCCAACAAGGCTGTATCTGACGACAAGCATACTAAATAGAACTTAAAAATCCTCCAACGCGTATGGCGTTGGGGGATCTATTTTTACAGAGCAGCGTATCTCTAACATTGCTCTTTTTTTAATCACCAATATCATAAAATACACTTATAGGTTTTTGCCTAGACTGCCAGAAACTTATTGCAACATTAAAACGAGGCTGACACTCCACTGGAATGTCAGCCTCGTTGATATTTTTAATATTATACTTCCTCTTTTTTCTGCTCCACATCGTCATCAATATGAGCAATGAATTCCTCTCTATGAGCACGAGCATCAGCACCACTGCCCTTTAAGGTAAAGCCACGACCAAATACGTCATTAACATCGTGGATAATCATAAAGGCATCAGGGTCAATCTCGCGGCAGATTGCACGAATTTGTGCCAGCTGCGTAAGTTTGATGATAACAAATAGCACCTCTCTGTCCTGATGAGTAAAGGCACCCTGTGCATGAAGATAGGTTACGCCGCGACCAACAACCTTGATGATTTCTTCAGCAATTTCGTGGTGTTTATTGCTGATAATAATACAATTCTTTTTATAGTCAAAGCCTGTAATAAAGGCATTGCAGGTTTTGGTCATAATAAAGAAGGTCAGTAATGTATACAGAACTGGCTCAATACCAAAGAAGAACACGCTGGCAAAAAGCAGCAGCAGATTAAACATAAAGCCCGTAGTGCTGATATTAATAGAATATCTTCTTTGAATAATAGCACCGATAATATCAGTACCGCCGCTGCTGCCGCCTACGCGATACATACAGGAAGCACCAATACCATAGAACACACCACCAGCAATGCAGGCTAGCAATGTATCATGGACTACAGTATATTCTGACAAGAAATGGAAAAAGTCTAAGCAGAAGGAAAACATCAGCATACCATAAAGAGCATTGATGGTATACGCCTTATCAAGGTATCTATAAGCAATAACAAAGAGCGGAATATTACAGATTAAGCTTGTAATACCCATGGGAAGCCCGGCAATATAATAAACCAGTACCGCGAGACCGCCAATGCCGCCGCTGAGCAGCTTATTAGGCATATAAAATACGTTTATGGCAATACTCATCATAACGCAGGCCAAAGTCACCATTGCATACTGATAAAGTGTTTTCTTCATTTTAGTGCTCATCTTTATCTCCTTTTTAGCATACTCTAATTATTATAGATATAGTAATGTTAGCAGAATTTTAGAAAAAAGCAACTCTTTATTTCTCAAAGAAGAGTAATTTTCTGAACATTAACGTAAAATATTGCCTATTTTTCAGATAATGTTCGAAAACTGCTTGATATGAATCATAAAGCAGTATAAAATAATACTGTATACAAATCTATGTAGGTGATGGCTATGAAAATTACTGAAACCGCTTATGCAAAAATCAATCTTGGTCTGGATATTCTGGGAAAACGCTCTGACGGTTACCACGAGGTTAGCATGATTATGCAGACTGTAGGCCTTTCTGATGAAATTATCATCACTCCTGGTTCCGGAGAAGGCTCTATTACTATTGAAACTAATATCCCCGGTCTCAGCTGCGGCCCTGACAATCTCGCTTATAAGGCTGCAGTTATTATTTCTGAATATGCCAAAATAATTCCGAACGTTCACATTGTCTTGAACAAAAGAATTTTTTTAGCCGCTGGCTTAGCAGGCGGCAGTACCGATGCAGCAGCAGTGCTCCGTGGCCTTAATAGATACTGGGAGCTGAATTTAAGCAGCAAGATTCTAGAGCAGCTGGCAGCAAAGCTTGGCAGTGATATTCCCTTCTGCATTAACGGAGGCACTTCTCTTGCCACAGGTCGCGGCGAAGTACTGACTCAGCTTGAAGATATTCCTGAAACTATCGTTGTTTTAGCCAAGCCCAAAAATCTTGAAGTGTCTACAGCATGGGTCTATCAGCACTATGATCATGGACGTGTAGTCCATTCTCCCTGCATTTGGAATTTACGTGAGCATTTACCCTTAGGTATTAAGGCTTCCGTTCCCTACATGGGCAATGTTTTGGAAACAGCCACCATCCCGGCACACCCTGTAATAGCTTCCATTAAGGCAGAAATGCTGAGTGCAGGAGCCTATTACGCCCTGATGAGCGGCAGCGGTCCTACTGTCTTTGCATTTGCAGATGATATGGAAACCGCTAAGAATATAGAAGCAGCGTTAGCTGATTTCCAGGTGGAAACAGCAATAACGACCACCATAGGAAGGAGGAAATAAGATGGCAGGTCATTTAAAGCCTATTCAATTGGACAGCTACAAGCCTCTGCGTGAGCTGGTCTGTGAAAATATCCGTCAAGCAATTATAGATGGTACCTTTAGCCCAGGCGAACGCCTTATGGAAATTCAGCTTGCAGATGAAATGGGGGTAAGCCGTACTCCTGTCCGCGAAGCAATCCGTAAGCTGGAGCTGGAAGGCTTCGTAGTTATGATTCCCCGCCGCGGCACCTATGTTGCCGATATTTCCATTAAGGACCTGACGGAGATTTACGAAATCCGCACCTGTCTTGACGTTTTAGCTGCAGGTTTAGCAGCAGAACGTATTACCACTGAAGAGCTAGAAACACTTAACGGCTATCTTATAGAAATTGGTCAGCATGTAGCCAATAATGATATGAATAAAATTGTTGAAGCAGATACAGCTTTCCATGATGTACTGTACACTGCCAGCCGTAACGAAAGACTGCGCAGCATCATCAACAACCTCCGTGAGCAGATGACAGGTATCCGTGGCCGCTCTATGAGCTACCCGGGCCGTCTTATTGAAACCATGGACGAGCACCGCAATCTGGTAGACAGCATTGCTTCCAGAGACGTGGAACGTGCTCAGCATGCAGCTCGTATTCATATTGAAAACGCAGAGCATACTCTGATGATGTCCCTGAATGAGCATGGCAAGAAGGCGAAGTAATGCAGTACGATGCCTTTATTGTAGCCGGAGGACGTGCTCCCTGGCTGAAAGAGATTGCTGGAACTGATATCCGCTGCCTTGCTCCCCTGCACAACAAACGGATGCTTGACTACATTCTTGGAGCAATGCTTGCGTCTAAGCGTTTTCGTCATATAGTTATCGCCGTAGACGAAGCTGCTATACCAGCTTTGGAGGGAACATTGCCTGAGGGCGTCAGCCTTTGTGCCGCAGGAAATAATTTGCCGTCTACCTGTATTAGAGCAGCTTCAACCTTGACTAATGACGAAAATGTCAAAATATTAGGTGTGTGCGACGACATTCCCCTGCTTACTCCAGAAGGAATTAATGATTTTTTGAATCAATGCGAAAAGCATCCTTTAGCTGAGCTATACTATCCTATTATTCCTAAAAGTGATTGCCTGAAGTCTTATCCAGAAGCCAAACGCACCTATGGCAAGATGGCCGATGGTGTCTTTACAGGCGGTAATATGATGCTGGCTCCCAAAAGAGTAATGGTCCATTGTCAGACTAAGGCCGAGGAAATCTTTAAGCGTCGTAAAAATCCCCTTAAACTTGGAAGCTGGCTGGGCTGGAGCTTTATACTTAAGCTGCTGCTCCACCTTCTGACCGTAAGCGACGCAGAAAAGCGTACCTCTGAGCTTTTAGGAGTACGCTGCAAGGCTATTATTACACCCTATCCTGAAATAGGCATGGACGTTGACAAGCCTGCAGATTTACAGCTGGCTGAAAAATATCTGCAGCCATAAACAAATCGCCCTTTCGATGGGCATTTACCATTTTATAAACACAATTATTACTATAGAAAAGAGGGCGATTATGGGAAGAGCCAAAAGAATTGAGCGTGTGGTAGCACTTACAAAACTGCTTGCAGACCACCCATACCGGTTGTTTTCATTTTCCTATTTTTGCAAAATGTTTAACGTAGCAAAATCAACTTTAAGCGAAGATGTCCTGGCTGTAAAGTCTGGCATGGAGCTTTATGGCCTAGGCCGAGTTGAAACAATGTCAGGTGCTGCAGGCGGTGTCCGTTTTGTTCCTGGACATCTTACTCAAGACGATGACAGCTTTCTGGAGGATCTGTCTGCAAAGCTGAAGCAGCCTGATCGAATTCTCCCTGGCGATATGCTGTATACTACAGATTTAATGTGTCAGCCTAACATTGTCATCCGCCTAGGTGAAATTATTATGAGCAGACTGGAAAATCTTGAACCTGACTGCGTAATGACCGTAGAAACCAGCGGTATTCCTCTGGCTATGTCCGTAGCCAGAGCCTTTAATGTCCCCCTTGTAGTGGCACGCCATCGCAGTGATGTTACAGAGGGCTCCACTGTTAATATTAACTATGTCAGCGGTTCCTCCAAAACAATCCAGACTATGGCTATGCCCAAGCGTGCACTGCAGTCCGGCAGCAAGGTGCTGATTGTAGACGACGTTATGAAGGGCGGCGGTACCGCCAAGGGAATGGTTGCACTGGCTGAGGAAGTTGGTGCCAAGGTTGTTGGAAAGGCATTTCTGATTGCCACAGCTGAACCGGAACGCAAATTAGTCGAGGAATATACCACCCTATTTATTCTCCACGGCGTAGATGAAGAAAGTCGTACAATTAAGATAGAGGTCGTCCCTGGCGACGAAGGAAAGGAAGAATAAGAATGTCTGAATTGATTGCTGTAATTTTAGCTGCCGGAAAAGGCACACGTATGCGTAGCAAGCTGCCTAAAGTACTTCACAAAGTTGGCGGCAAACCCATGCTCCAGCATGTTATTGACGCATCCTCCGCTGCTGGTGCAGCTGAAAAAGTAGTTATTGTAGGCCACGAGGCTGAATTAGTAGAGAAAATGGTTGGAGAGCAGGGCAAAATCGTGCTCCAAGCTGAACAGCTTGGTACTGGCCACGCAGTTATGCAAACCAACGAGGCCTTGGCTGGCTTTACCGGTACAGCAATGATTTTATGCGGCGACACTCCTCTGCTTGATGGCGAGGAGCTGAAGAAATTTTACGAGGCTCATAAAGCATCAGGTGCAGCAGCTACTGTCTTAACCGCCGTTATGGAGGATCCCTTTGGCTATGGCCGCATTGTTCGCGATGCAGCAGGCAATGTTCAAGGCATTGTAGAGCAAAAGGATGCAACCGAGGAGCAAAAGCTTATCAAAGAAATCAACACTGGTATTTACTGCATGGAATGTCCCCTGATGTTCGACATGCTTGCTAATATTACTAACCAAAACGCACAAGGCGAATACTATCTGACTGACGTACTGCAAAAGCTCAACGAAGCTGGCCACAAAGTTGGCGGTGTAGTAACCGAAGACAGTGATATGGTTATGGGCATTAACTCCCGCAAGCAGCTTTCTGTTGCAGAAGGCGTTATGCGTCAGCGTATTTTAGACAAGCTTATGGATGCAGGCGTAACCATTATGGATCCTGCCAGCACCTTTATCGAAGGCAGCGTAAAAATCGGCAGTGACACCATTATCTATCCCTACACCTGGCTCGAGGGCAACACCGTTATTGGTGAGGATTGTGAAATCGGTCCTAACGTACGCTTTACTAACGTAGAAGTAGGCAACGATACTCATATCCAATTTACCTATGGTCATGATTGCAAGGTTTGCGACCATGTAACTGCTGGTCCCTATGTACATCTGCGTCCCGATACCGTTATCAGCAATAATGTAAAAATCGGCAACTTTGTAGAGGTTAAAAACTCCAACGTAGGCGTTGGCACCAAGCTGCCACATCTTACCTATATTGGTGACAGTGATATTGGCAGCGGCGTAAACATGGGCTGCGGCTGCATTACCGTAAACTATGACGGCAAGAAAAAGCATCGTACCACTATTGGCGATAATGCCTTTGTTGGCTGCAATACCAACCTTGTTGCTCCTGTTACTGTAGAGGCTAACTCCTACATTGGTGCAGGCAGCACCATCACCAAGGACGTCCCTGAAAACGCACTGGGCATTGGCCGTGCTAAGCAAAAAAACCTTGAAGGTTGGGCTGAAAAATACCGTAATAGCTGAAAAGTCGAAAATAACTTGTAGAAACACCCTATTATAGGGTATAATATCTTTGTCTGAAGATTTACAAAATAAATCAAAGTACTTTTTGGAGGGATGAAGACATGTTGTCTGATGAAAATAAGTTGAGAATATTTACCGGTAATTCTAACCCTGATTTGGCTCGCGAAATTGCAGCATATCTTGGCACTACTGTTGGCGATTCCGTTGTTAACCGTTTTAACAATGGCGAAATCCAGGTTATGATTAATGAAAGCGTTCGTGGTAAGGATGTTTTCATTGTACAACCTACCTGCGGTCCTATTGTAAACGATAACGTAATGGAGCTTCTGATTATGGCTGATGCATTCAAACGTGCTTCTGCTCAACACATTACCGCAGTAATTCCTTACTATGGCTATGCTCGCCAAGACCGTAAGGCTCGTGGCCGTGAGCCCATCACCGCTAAATTGATGGCTGACCTGATGGAAGCAGCAGGCATTACCCGTGTTGTGACTATCGACCTGCACGCAGCTCAAATTCAAGGCTTCTTCGACATTCCTTTTGACCATATGCCTGGCGGCCCGCTGCTGGCTGAATACATCAAAGAAAAGAAACTGGACGATATGGTAGTAGTTTCTCCTGACCTTGGCGGTGTTAGCCGTGCACGTGGCTTTGCAGAAATTCTCCAATGCCCTCTGGCTATTATCGACAAACGTCGTCCTGAACCTGGCGTAGCTGAGGTTATGAACCTGATTGGCAACGTTGAAGGCAAAAACTGCATTATGGTAGATGACATGGTTGATACTGCAGGCTCCCTGACCGAGGCAGCTCGTGCTCTGAAGAAATTCGGTGCAAAAGACATCTACGCTTGCTGCACTCACCCCATTCTCACCGATCCTGCACTGAGCCGCATTGCTCAATCCGATATTACTGAGCTGGTTGTTACCAACACTATTCCTCTGGCTCCGTCCAAAAAGCACCCAAAAATCAAAGTGCTTTCCATCGCTCCGATTCTGGCAGAAACCATTCTGCGTATCTACAATAACTGGTCCGTAAGCCAATTATTCGACGTTAAAAAATAACCTAAACTTCTAAAAGGCTTGCCATTGGCAAGCCTTTTCTTATGCTGAACTATGCGAATTATCTATATTTTACTAGCATGCTCCATCCTCAGTGTTTATCTGCTGTGGCTGGGCCGTTTAAAACAAATTAGCAAAAAAACAGCCTGCATCTGTGCTATTATCAGCCTTTTACTTGGAGGAAGCTTACTGCTATTGGCAGTATTGCCTGGAAACAGCTTTTATGGACCTGTCCTGACTCATGTCGATACTAAAGATAAGGTCATTGCCCTTACCTTTGACGATGGTCCCTATCCTCCCTATACGCAGGAGCTTCTGGCTGTTCTCAAGGAAAAGCAGGTTCCTGCAACATTCTTTTTAGTTGGTGAAAACGCAGTCAAGCATCCTGAGCTGGTACAGCAGCTCAAAACCCAAGGACACGAAATAGCACTCCACGCTAATGTTCACCAGGACCTGCTTAAGCTGGACAAGGAGCAGCTGCAAGCAAACATTACCAACGGTAAGACTGCTCTGGAAAAAATAAGCAACACTAAAATTAACTACATGCGTCCACCCCATGGCTTTAAGGATTGGGCTGTAATGGATGCTATTGAAAATTCAGGCCTCAAAGCAGTCAATTGGAGCATTATTCCCCGCGACTGGACTAATCCAGGAGTTGATGTCATCACCGAACGTGTTCTTAAGGATGTCCAGCCTGGTGCCATAGTCCTCCTGCACGATGGTGACAGTCCCAAACAAACTGCTTCCCGCGAACAAACTATTAAGGCTGCTGCTATTATTATCGACAAACTTCGTGAAGAAGGATATACCTTCGTTACAATTAGTGAATTACAAAAAAGGAGTCATACATGAAATTAATCGTTGGATTAGGAAATATTGGCAAGGAATATGCCAACACCCGCCACAATATTGGCTTTATGGTAGCTGATGAGCTGGCACGTCGTTGGGGCGTAAGCTTCGGCAAGGAAGACCGCAGCGCTACCTGTGCTGAGTACAGGGCCCCGGAAAAGGTTTTCATTATTAAACCTACTACCTATATGAATCTGAGCGGCTTTGCCGTAAGCGCTTACGCTAACTTCTATCACATTGACCCGGAGGATATTGCAGTTATCCAAGACGATATGGATATGCCCGTAGGTCAGCTACGCGTACGCCGCAAGGGCAGCGCAGGCGGTCACAATGGTATTAAGCATATTACCGAGCAGCTTGGTACTGATGCTTTCCCTCGCTTTAAGGTTGGCATTGGCCATCCCGAGCGCAATAACAAGGCCGTAATCAGTCACGTGCTCCACCCCTTCCAAGGCGAAGAAAAAACTGCTATTGAAGAAGCTGTTAAAGAAATGGCAGACGCAATAGAGCTGTGGGTTAAAGAAGGTATTGAGCCTGTAATGCAGGGCTACAACAAAAAGAAGCCCAAAAAAGAAGCTGTCCATAAAGAGGAAGCAAAAAGTGAATAATATATAACAATAATCCTCATCCGCAACAAGACGTAAATATCTTAACGGATGAGGATTTTTTGTATCTTCTTATCATAAACAAGGCTCCCACACACTGATGTAGGAGCCTTATCACTTTAAACTTATTATTTAGTTAACAGCTTTCTGATAACATCAACAAAAATGATTGTTACGGATAAACCAATTACAGTAAGCCATTCCTCCATGCTGAGAGGTGCGGTACGCAGAATACGTCCACCTACATAGGTAAGTACAATCTGCACACAGACAATCAGCGCCATTACCTGAATAAAGCCCTTGTTCAGCTGCAGATGCTCCCATAAGCGCCAGTTATCAACTCTAACATTAAAGCCATTAGCCACAGCCAGCAAGATATAGGTGCAGAAGAAACCGGTGTACAGGTAAATATCATCAATACCTGCGCGGAAGCGCTCTGTAATCATGGGACATTTAAAGAATGTCAATGCCAATACTGTGATGTAAAGGCCACTGGATAAAATGCTTGTCAGCATCTTTTTGCTGACAATGGGCGCACTTCTCTTTTTAGGAGGCTCTGCCAAATATTGCTCCAAGGCAGGCTCGCCGCCAAAGGCAAGGGCAGCCAAAGTATCCATAACAAGATTAATCCACAGGATTTGAGTAATGGTCAAAGGCTTTTCAATGCCAACAAAAGGAGCCAAGAAGTTAATTGCCACAGCAGAGAAGTTTATGCTTAGCTGGAATGTAATGAACTTGCAGATAGAATGGTAAATAGTACGTCCATAGAGAATTGCCTTTTTAATGCTGAGGAAGTTGTCATCAAGAATAACAATATCGCCGGCCTCCTTAGCAACCTCTGTACCACTACCCATTGCAAAGCCTACATCAGCCTTTTTCAATGCGGGAGAGTCGTTGACACCATCACCAGTCATACCTACAACAAGGTTCAGTTCTTGAGACAAACGTACCAAACGTGATTTGTCCATCGGCAGAGCTCTGGCAACTACACGCAGTCTGGGCAATATCTCCTTAACCTCATCGTCAGAAAGACAAGCAAGCTGATTAGAGGTCAGAGCCAAATCCTCTGGCTCGCGCAAAAGTCCTGCTGACTCAGCAATAGCTATAGCAGTTTCCTTACGGTCACCAGTAATCATAACGACCTGAACGCCTGCCTTTTGTACTGCCTCAATAGCTTCAACAGCCTCAGGACGAACATCGTCACGAATAGCTACAACACCAACTAAACACAGGTTACCACCCTGCTCCCAAGGAGTCTTGCCATCAACAGCTTCAAAATCGCCCTTGTAGCTGCATAATGCCAAAAGGCGCATAGCCTGACCAGCCAGCTCCAACATACGAGCGTCTAGCTGCTCTTTAAGAGTATCAGTAAGTGGCAGCTTCTGGCCCTCACTGTTCAAATATGTACTTGCCTGCTGCAACAGCTTTTCAGGAGCACCCTTAACAAGACTGTAAGCACATCCAGCTCCCTGCACCCTTGCATAAGAACATTTTGCAGTACTATTAAAGGGGATAAAATCCTTGCGTACAGGAAGACTTCCTTTAAAACTGCCTACATAATTGTTCAAAGCAGCCTCAGTCATATTACCGCCAACAAGCTGACCATGGCTCATAGTAGCAGAGGTGTTCAAGGCTACGTTCTCGTAAACCATCTGTTGTATAGGTCCAGGAAGGTTATCAAAGGAGGAAAATTCTTCTCCTGTACCACTAATAAAGCGCATAACCTCCAGCTTACCCTTAGTAATAGTACCAGTTTTATCTGTAAAGAGCAGATTCAGGCTGCCTGCAGTCTCAATACCTACCAGCTTGCGGACCAAGACCTTGTCATCAAGCATCTTACGCATATTGAGAGAAGAAACTATAGCAATCATCAGTGGCAAGCCCTCAGGAACTGCCATAACAATAATAATTACAGCCAGAATTACAGCCTGCACTAAATCTGTAAGAACAATGTCAAAATTAGACATATATGCGTCCCAGCCACCTGCCAAAAGCATGCGGTGAAGCATCAGTCCCAAAGCGATACACGCACTGCCAGCATAACCAAACTTACTGATAGTTTGCGCCAAATGCTTCAGCTTCAGCTTCAGCGGGCTATCACGATCATCATCCTTCAGCTCTTGGGTAAGCTTTCCGTAAACAGAAGCATCACCAACCTGACGAGCCTCTAAAACACCAGTACCCTCAACAACTACACTTCCACGATACAAGCAGCTAGTATCAAGAAAGTCAACCTCTTTAGGCCACACAAAACCTTGTGCAGCCGGAAGCTTTTCAGCCTCCTCACTTTCACCATTCAAAGCTGCCTGGTCAAGCTTTACATGACCTTCCAAAAGCACGCCGTCAACAGGAATTTTATCACCAGTTTCCAAAACTATAGCATCGCCTACAACAAGATCATCTATGGGCAGCTCAACAAGCTCACCATTACGCCATACACGGCAGGTAATGCGGCTAGCTTCCTCCTGCAGCTTCTGAAAAGCGTTTTCGTTGCTATATTCAGAAAACGTTGACACCATTGTAGCTAAAATAATAGCTAGAAAAATACCAACTGCTTCGTACCAATCGCCATAGCCGCGGAATACACAAACAACGTTAACCAACAGGGCCACTAACAAGATCTTGATAATAGGATCCTTAAAATTACCTAAAAGCTTTTGCCAAAAGGTTTCTCTTGGTGGCTGACTTAAGGAATTCCCGCCAAATTCTTCCCTTGATTTTCTTACCTCTTCTTCATTTAAACCATAGACACTCATTAATACTCCTCCTAGTCCGGCAGGTACACAAAAAGGCGAGCTCTGCCGTAAATATAAATAATTTACAACAAAGTCTCGCCATTTACTTACAAAGCCGGATTACTTTTCGTAATCGTACTGACGACAATGTATACATAGGCGGGGCCTATGCCAGCTACTCCCTTTTACTTGTATATAGAGGTAAAACCTCGTTTCTGGTATTATACACCATAATAGTTATAAAATCAGCTAATGTAAATAAAAAAAGTATAAGACTTTTTTCCGTACACAAAGCGATTTACAAATATAATTTTATAAATCAACATAACGCTCTGTAAAAGCAAAGTTTTTGCCCTGTATTCTCCATAATGAAGTATATATTAAAACCCTTCGTAAGCCTAGACAAACGTCTTTGTATAATTTTTGTAAAATATCTCCTTTTACCTTGCAAAAGCCTTTATTATTCTGCATAATTAAATTGCAGACTAAAGAAAGGAAAGATGTTATTGTGAACAAAGTAGAACTTAACGCAGAACGTTTAGCGGAACTCCGCTCCAAAAAAGGCTTTATTTGTGATATGGATGGTGTCATCTATCACGGTAATTTTCTCTTAGATGGTGTAAAAGAATTTGTAAATTGGCTATACAAAGAAGATAAAAGCTTCCTTTTCCTAACTAACTCCAGCGAACGCAGTCCCAGAGAACTGCAGCAAAAGCTGGCCCGTATGGGTTTGGAGGTTGATGAGAGCCATTTCTATACTAGTGCTCTTGCTACAGCTAAATTTATCCATTCCCAGGCTCCTGGCTGCAGTGCCTACGTCATTGGTGCTCCCGGTCTTGTAAATGCTCTGTATGATATGGGAATCACTATGAACGATGTTAATCCTGATTATGTTGTTGTTGGCGAAACCAATACCTATAACTACAACATGATTCTTAAGGCTGTCAGCCTTATCAATAAAGGTGCTCGCCTGGTAGCAACTAACTCTGACCTCACAGGCCCCTCTGACTTTGGCATTATCCCCGCCTGCCGTGCTCTTGTAGCACCTATTGAGCTGGCAACAGGCAAACAGGCCTACTATGTGGGCAAGCCTAATCCGCTGATGATGCGTACAGGTCTGCGTCTCTTAGATGTACACTCTGAGGAAGCAGCTATGATTGGCGATAGAATGGATACTGATATTGTAGCAGGTATTGAAAGTGGTCTGATGACAGGTCTTGTTCTCACAGGTGTCAGCACCATCGAAAACATCCAAGGCTTTTCCTATCAGCCCTCCATCATCTTAAACGGTGTTGGCGATATTCCTGTAAAATAAGTAAATCAAAAATTGGGTACAAAGCGTCTGCTTAGCATTCGCCTTGTACCCATTATTTTTTACTTAATTAGATTTCTTCAAAAAACTCTACGCCTTTGCCGCATACGGGACATACATAGTCTGCTGGCAGTTCGTCGCCCTCATAAATGTAGCCACATACCTTGCAGCGGTACTTCTTTGCCGCAGCCTTCGCAGCAGCAGTCTCTGCAGCATCGGGAGCATTTTCTCCTAAGAGCTCACTGCAGTCATGATAGCTGGTGTGAAGCATAGCCTCTGCCAGCTCACTTAAGGGTTTGCCATAGAATTCCTTATACATCTCAATCAGCTCTTGGTTTTCATGGCTCAGACGGATAGGAAGCTCGCTGTCATTCTTGTACAAGCCTGCAATACGCTTAGCTCTAAGAGCATTGCCCTTATATTCTCTATCCTTAGGCTGACCGCCGCCTCCAATGCAGCCGCCAGGGCAGGTCATAACCTCGACAAAGTGATAATCTGCCTTGCCTGCTTTAATACGTTCAACAATCTTACGTGCGTTGGCAGTACCATAAACTACAGCAACCTTGATTTCCAAATCCTTAATCTTTACAGTTGCTTCCTTAATACCGTCAAGACCACGTACAGGCTCCAGCTTCAGCAGATCCACTGGTACAGGCTCATTGGTAATATAAGCATAAGCAGTACGAATAGCAGCCTCCATTACGCCACCAGTGTTGCCAAAAATCTTGGCAGCACCACTGGCCTCACCCATAACCTTATCAAAAGCAGAGTCTTCTAAAGAATTGAAATCAATACCAGCATCATTGGCCAGCATTGCCAACTCACGAGTTGTAATAACATGGTCCATATCACGCAGACCTTCAATGCCCAAGTATTTTCCAGCGTCGCACATTTCCTCACGACGTATTTCAAACTTTTTAGCAGTACAGGGAGTCAATGCTACGTTAACAATCTTAGTAGGATCAATACCCATCTTCTTAGCAAAATATGTTTTTACAGTAGGCCCCTGCATACCAATGGGACTCTTAGCGGTAGAAATATGGGGCAGCATTTCAGGATAGTAAACCTCTGCAAATTTAACCCACGCAGGACAGCAGCTAGTGAACTGAGGCAGAGGCAGCTTGCCCTCAGTAATACGTTCTACTAATTCACTAGCTTCCTCTACAATAGTCATATCAGCTGCAAAGGATGTATCCAAAACATAATCAACGCCCAGCTTACGGAGCAGTGCAACCATCTTGCCCTCTACAAAGCTGCCATCAGCCATGCCAAACTCTTCACCCAAGGATACACGTACAGATGGAGAAGTATTTACAACCACAATTTTATCGGGGTCATTAATAGCTGCTAAAACCTCATAGGCTTCTACCTTTTCAGTAATGGAGTCAACGGGACAAACATTAGCACATTGACCACAATAAATACATACAGGTACATCACCTGTCTTAGTCAAATCATAGGTACCACAAACACCAATTTCGTTTGTGCAGACCATTTTGCAGGCACCGCATTTAATGCACTTAAACTCTAAACGCTGAATTGCCGGATTATCTTTTTCTATAGCAACGCGTATATTTGTGAATTCATGCTTAGACATAGTTCTTTCTCCTCCATTTACGTAGATATTTCTCAATAGTAATATTTTTTAATCTGTTCCTTTTTTAAGTATATGTGATTTTAAGGTTATTTGCAATAATATATTTCTGATAATAATTATTATTTTTGCCAGCAGGAAGAGTTTATTAACCTATTTTATGATATTTAGCAAACTCTTTGTAAAATACTGGCAATTTCCGCAGAATAGTATATAATGAAGATAGAGCTTGGGATGTTTTGATTATACTCAAGCATAGAACTCGTATTTCATAATAAAAGGAGTGAATAAAATGGCACAACGTAAATTTTTCATCTGCAAACACTGTGGCAACATCGTAGGTATGGTATTTGACGCTAAGGTTCCTCTGGTTTGCTGCGGCGAAAAAATGGCCGAGCTGACCCCTAACACTGTTGACGCAGCTCAAGAAAAGCACGTACCTGTTATTACTGTTGAAGGCAATCTGGTACACGTTGCTATTGGCAGCGTTGATCACCCCATGCTGGACGAACACTACATTCAATGGGTATATTTGGAGACTGAAAAGGGCGGCCAACGCAAAGAGCTCCATCCTGGTGAAAAACCTGTAGTTACCTTTGCTCTGACCGAAGATGATAAAGCAGTAGCAGCTTATGAATACTGCAACCTCCATGGTCTGTGGATGGCAAAAGCATAATCAAATACCAATTCTAAAGCCCTGGATATCAATCCGGGGCTTTTTACATAGCTCTTACTTTTATTTTACTGCAGCAAGCTTGACTCTATTTTAAAACATACTATAATTGATGTTATCTTTCAAGGCACTAAAACCTTAATATAAATAAAAGCGAGACTATTTGAATATGAACAACGAAACTGAAGCTCATTTCTTTGGCACTGAAAAAATCAGTAAGATAATTATCCGCCTAGCACCACCAGTTATGCTGGCACAGCTTATCCAGGCACTCTATAATATCGTAGACAGCTACTATGTAGGCTTATTCTCCGGCGATGGTCTGGCTGCTTTGTCAGCAATTTATCCTATCCAATATATTTCCATTGCCCTAGCTGTTGGCACCGGTGTCGGCCTAAATACGCTTCTAGCAGCCTGCTATGCCAAAGGAAGACTGCAAACTGCACGTAAGGCTGCAGGCACAGGCGTAGCTTTAGCCATAGGACTCTGGGCCCTATTCAGCATACTTATTGCCCTCTTTTTGGAATACTTTGTCAATCTATCCCTATCATCGCCTATAGCTCGAGAGCATGCGCTTACATATGGCTACATAGTATGTATTGGCAGTCTGCCATTATTTTTAGAAAGCATCTTTACTAAAATTCATCAGGCACATGGCAATATGCGTAAACCAATGCTGGCTCAGGTTGTCGGTGCTATGTTAAATATAATTTTAGACCCTATTTTGATATTTGGCTGGGGACCAATTCCTGCACTAGGCATTACAGGTGCAGCCCTAGCTACTGTAACAGGACAAATTGCTGCCGCTGCCATTACCTTTGCCCAAGCCTTTTCTCTGCCTCCTGCCTTTAAAGAACAGTTGCGCTACGCCAAGGTTATTCTGCATCTGGGCTTCCCCAATATCTTGATGCAGCTGCTTTTTGTACTTTATATTCTTGTTCTGAATATTATTTTAGCAGGCTTCTGTGACGAGGCCGTAACAGTTTTAGGTCTTTACTATAAGCTGCAAACATTTTTCTTTATTCCCTTTATGGCTATGGAAACCTGCATTATTCCTGTTCTCAGCTATAATCACGCCTGCAAAGCCTTTGCCCGCTGTCAGGAAATACTTAAAACATCCATTCTGTTCATTTGCGCCTTTATGTCCATTGGCATATTAGCCTTTGAGCTTATTCCTGAATATTTAATAGGATTTTTCTCTGATAGTCCTAAAGTCTTGGAAATAGGCGTACCTGCTTTCCGCGTTATTGCTACATCCTTTATTCCGCAGGTCTTTGCTTTAATGTATCCTAATTTTTTCCAAGCTATTGGCGCAACAAGACCAAGCACTATTTTAGCTATCACAAGGCAGATTTTCTGCTTGATTCCTATATTCTGGCTGTTGTCACATTTCGGTCTTTATTATACTTGGTTTGCCTTCCCGCTCTCCGAAGTCATTACTGGACTCGTAGGATATTACCTCTACAAGCAATGGATTATAGCTACAGTAAAATAACCTTCACAAAAACAGAACCTCGGACACTAGTTCCAAGGTTCTTGCTATTTATATCATCTTATTTTTGACTGCTAAGCTGGCGTGCTACATATACACCGCTGGCAGAAGCATGGGACAGGGAGTGAGTAATACCGCTGCCATCACCAATAACATAAAGCCCCTCATATTTTGTCATCAGGTTGTCATCAACTGCAACCTCCATATTGTAGAATTTTACCTCCACACCATATAGCAGGGTATCGTCATTGGCAGTACCGGGAGCAACCTTATCCAACGCATAAATCATCTCAATAATACCGTCCAAAATACGCTTAGGCAATACCAGACTTAAATCGCCAGGACTTGCACTCAGAGTAGGAACAGTAAAGGACTGCGCCATACGAGCAGGAGTACTGCGCTGACCACGAATCAGGTCACCAAAACGCTGAACCAAAACACCACCGCCCAGCATATTGCTCAGCTTGGCAATGCTTTCGCCATAACCATTGGAATCCTTAAAGGGCTCAGAAAAATGCTTCGACACAAGCAGTGCAAAGTTAGTATTGCCAGTCTGACGCGCAGGATCCTCATAGCTGTGACCATTAACGGTAATGATGCCGTTAGTGTTTTCGCTTACAACTGCACCCTTGGGATTCATGCAGAAGGTACGCACCATATCGCCGTATTTAGGAGTACGGTAAACAATCTTGCTTTCATAAAGCTCATCAGTCAGCTCAGAGAAAATTTCTGCAGGAATTTCTACACGAACACCAATATCTACACGATTGGATTTAGTAGGAATAGCCAGCTCCTTGCAAATGCGCTCCATCCATTTGCTACCACTGCGACCAACAGAAACAATGCATTTTTTGCCAAGATAGCGTTCCTCGCCACATACTGCACAGTAGCCATCTTCAGCAACCTCAATATGCTCAACTTGTTTATTAAAGAAAAAATCTACCTTATCTTTGAGGTGATTGTACAGATGCTCTAAAACAATGTAATTCTTATCAGTACCCAGATGACGAACAGAAGCCTCTAAAAGATGCAGGTCATTTTGCATACAGCGTTTTTTCAGCTTGGTACCTGCAGTTGAATATAGCTTGGTTCCAGCGCCGCCAAACTGCATATTAATATCATCAACGTAGCGCATCAGGTCCATTGCCTGTTCCTTGCCAATATATTCATACAATGTACCGCCAAAATCATTAGTAATATTATATTTGCCATCAGAAAAAGCACCCGCACCGCCAAAACCACTCATAATGGAGCAGCTGGGACAATTTATGCAGGACTTTATTTTTTTACCGTCAATGGGACAACGACGCTTGTGCAAAGCATTGCCGCATTCAAAAACTGCTACCTTCAGCTCAGGCGCCTGCTTAGTCAGCTCATAGGCAGAAAAAATTCCGCCAGGGCCAGCACCGATAATAATTACATCATACAACATATGCATTCCTCCAAAAAAATAAATGGTTAACCCTTGGATTCGCAAAATCCGGTAGTCAACCATTTGTGGTAGTTGGTAGAAACGCTCAACCATATTATGAGCTTATACCGTAATATTTAATTTAAGGCCACAGCAATTATAGCATAAGAAACAATATTAAGCAACGGATAAGAATCTCAAAAGTGCTAACTTTTTCGTAAAAGCTGTGTAAAATTTATATATTTTGTAAAGCACAGAATATATATACGGCTTTTGAAATGCAAATATAAATAGATACCTATATGGCAATAATAGATTACTACCTTCTTCTAATCTGTCGACCTGCCCTATTTTGCCCATTTTTAGCAAGTCCCTAAAAACAAAAACCGCCCCCAATGAGGTGACCCCTCAAAGTTAGACTTTCACAAGACGACTTCGGTCGTCTCGTTTTTCTTTATGCAGCTAGGAGATGGAGCCTGTAT
>ERZ773243.538-NODE-538-length-54394-cov-6.948748_pt1 | contig 54394 bp, 55 predicted proteins | sample MGYA00580520_ERZ773243 | MGnify/ENA primary metagenome ERZ773243 (study PRJEB29015, sample SAMEA2737747) | human gut metagenome | biome: human gut; feature: human-associated habitat; material: faeces | place: China | collected 2012 ... | reverse complement strand
CCCACGACCTCCGCCGTGACAGGGCGGCATTCTAACCAACTGAACCACCGGGCCAATGTCATCTGTCTGACAGGTATAGATTCTACCATAGTCAAATGAATAATGCAAGCCTTTTTTTCAAAAATTTGCAAAAAAAGTTAAAATTATACATTTTTCCTATGAAAAGGGGAAAATGAGGGCCCTTAAACAGCAGAATTGAATTTAGATGTAGCATTTTTGTGGATTTCAACTATATTATTTGCACTTTGTCTTTGTTCGCAGTATAATTATTCTGATATACAAGTATCATTTTTGAAATTTTAATTAAGGAGACGATGAAATGTCTGAAGTAAGAGTTAGATTTGCTCCCAGTCCTACTGGTTACTTACATATTGGTGGTGCACGAACTGCTTTGTTTAACTGGCTTTTTGCCCGCAAAATGGGTGGTAAGCTGATTCTCCGTATTGAAGATACTGATGTTGCTCGTTTGAAGGAGGATTCTGTAAGCCAAATCCTCACCAGCCTGAAATGGCTTGGCATTAACTGGGACGAAGGTCCTGAGGTTGGCGGTGACTATGGTCCCTACTACCAATCTGAGCGTTTTGATATTTATAGAAAATACTGCCAGCAGCTTGTTGATGAGGGCAAGGCATACTACTGCTTCTGCACTCCTGAGGAGCTGGAGGCTCAGCGTGAAAAGCAGCGTCAGGCTAAACAGCCTTTCCGTTATGCACGTACCTGCCGCGATTTGACTCCTGAGGAGGTTAAGGCTCGCATTGACGCCGGTGCGTCCTATTCTGTACGTCTGAAAATTCCTGCAGAGGGCAGTGTAGTAGTTCATGACCTGATTCATGGCGATGTAACCTTCAATATGGATCAATACGATGATTTCGTAATTATGAAGAGCAATGGCATTCCTACCTACAACTTTGCTGTTGTTATTGACGACCATCTGATGGGCATGACCCATGTAATGCGTGCAGAGGAGCATTTGTCCAATACTCCTAAGCAGCTTTTGGTATACCAGGCTTTTGGCTGGGAACCGCCTAAATTTGGCCATATGTCCATGATTTTGGCTCCTGACCGTTCCAAGCTGAGCAAGCGTCATGGTGCGACCTCTGTTGAGGAATTCCGCAGCCAAGGCTTTGTGGCAGAGGCTATTGTGAACTATCTGACTCTTCTGGGCTGGGGCCCTGGCGATGAAAGAGAAATCTTCAGCCTGCAGGATACTGTAGAGCTGTTCGAGCTGGAGCAAATGTCCAAAAAGGCAGCCATTTATGATACTAAAAAGCTGACCTGGATGAACGGCCAATATTTGTCCGAGCTGCCTCTGGAAAAAATCCTGCCTGAGGTTAAGCCCTTCTTTGTAAAGGACGGCTATGTTGATGAGGCTTGGTTTGCTGAAAACGAAGAATACTTTGCTAAACTGGTAGATACTGTTCGTGTACGCGTAAAAACACTGCAGGAGATTGCAGATGCTTCTGATTACTTCTTCAAGGACGTGGTGTCCTATGATGAAAAGGGTGTAGCTAAGCACTTTAAGCCTGAAACTGTAGCTCTGCTGGAAGAGTGCATTGCAGCAGTAGAGGCTGATGATGTTTACAGCCTGGAAACCACTGAGGCTGCCTACAATAAGATTGCAGCTGACAACAACCTGGCTCTGGGCAAGGTTATCCACCCGACTCGTCTGGCTCTGACCGGACGCACTGTAAGCCCTGGTATGTTCGATGTTATGGTACTGCTGGGCAAGGAAAAAACCTTGGCACGTCTGCACAAGGCTGTAGAATTTATTAAGAATATGTAATTTTATAATAAACCTCTCCGTCAGCTTCGCTGCCACCTCTCCTTAAAAGGAGAGGCTTATCTGTAGGCGGATGACGGACACTTTGCTGAAAAAGTATGGGTTGCTTAGAATGACATGTTGGGGAGTTCTAAGTGAAATTTACGTTTGCCTCTCCTTTTAAGGAGAGGTGTCGTTGCTAAAGGCAACGACGGAGAGGTTTTATTTATTAAGAATATGTAGTTTTTACCACAATCTAAGGAGGCTGACCATGAAAATATTTTTAACTGCGATGATTTGTTTAATGCTGTGTGTGCCAGCCTTTGCTGATCAACAGACTACTGTTTTAACTGAGCAGGTTAAGCTGGACAAGGCTGCTGCTCAGGTACCCTTTGTTGACGGCAGCAATGACCTGGCCTTGGAGAAAAATGCCAACATGCTCCTGCGTGAGCGTGCTAAAAAGCTGGTAAATGAGGTTGGCGGTGCAGGCACTCTTACCTACAAGGTAATGCTGAACCGTCCCAGTATCTTTAGTGTGCTTTTGACTGCTAAAAATGGCGGCAAAGTTGCTTATGACGGTGTAAATGTTGACCTGACCAGTGGCCGTGAATTTACTGTAACTGACTTTTTTATAGATAATGATAAGGTTAAGGCAGCGTTGGGCGACTATAGATATGTGCTCTTTGGTGAAGAGGGCTTTTATCTGCAGGACGAAAAGCATGCTGACTACCATAAATTTGTTCCCTATGCAGGTCTTTTGGATTCCATGCGTATTGGTGAGGCTGGCCGCCTGATGCAGGTAGCACGTCTGACTGCTAATGCTGAAGGTAAGACTCTGACTCTGAAGGATGGAGGCCTTGTGGCTATTAAGCTTGACGGCAACCCTTCTACAGGCTATGGCTGGCATGTAAAGTCTAATAGCGATAATGTTAAGGCTGTTGGTACATCATTCACCATTCCTGCTGCAGATGACCAGCGTGTAGGTACTCCTGGCGTAGAAATCATCATGCTGGCAATAAAAGGCAAGGGCGAATACCCTGTTACTATGGAATATAAGCGTTCCTGGGAGCAATTTGTTTTAAAAAGCTTTACCTTTAATGTTAAGGTAGAATAGCTGCTGGCTTAACTTTAATGGGAGAGATGGTTATGGATAAGACTTCTATTACTGTAAAGATATATAACGAGGATTATACGCTGAGAACATCTGCACCTCAGGCACAGGCTATTGCTGTGGCCAACAGTGTGGACGCACGTATGAGAAAGCTGGCTGAGGCTAAGAATGTACAGAGCAAGGAAAAGCTTGCTGTTTGGACAGCCTTAGATTTGGCAGCTGATTTGTACGAGCTGCAGCAGCGTTATGACAGACTTTTGGCGGCAGTAAAGGAAAAATAGAGATGAAGAATATAGAAAAGCTGGAGCTTTTGGCTCCTGCAGGAAGCTGGGAGGCTTTAGAGGCTGCTGTAAATGCAGGTGCCGACGCTGTTTATATGGGTGGCAAAGCCTTTGGTGCTCGTGCCTACGCCAGCAATTTTGACAAAGAGGAAATGGCTAAGGCCGTTTACTTTGCTCATATGCACCGAGTGCGTATTTATATTACTGTAAATACCCTGGTGGATGACAGCGAGCTGGAGGAGCTGGCTGAATACCTGATGTTCCTCAACAACGTTGGCGTTGACGGTATTATCGTTCAGGATTTGGGCGTTATTCGTCTGGCTCGTAAAATTGTGCCTGAGCTGCCGCTGCATGCCAGCACTCAGATGACCATTACTAACAGCAGTGGCGTTGACTTTGCCGTAGCTGCAGGTATGGAACGTTCTGTACTTGCCCGTGAGCTGAGCATTAAGGAAATTGAGGCTGCCTGCGACCGTGGTACTGAGATTGAAACCTTTATTCATGGTGCTCTCTGTGTCTGCTATTCCGGTCAATGTCTTATGAGCAGCCTTATCGGCGGACGCAGCGGCAACCGTGGTCGTTGTGCACAGCCCTGTCGTTTGCCCTATAGACTTTTGAACAACAAGGGAGAGGATATGCTGGAGGGCAAGGACGCAGGTCAATATCTGCTGAGTCCTAAGGATATGAATACCTTGGAAATTCTGCCCCAGCTCATTGATGCTGGTGTAGTGTCCTATAAAATTGAAGGCCGCATGAAGCGTCCTGAATACGTAGCTATTGTAGTTGATGCTTACCGCAGAGCTATGGATAGCTACATTGCAGGTGACTATAGTGTTCCTGCAGAGGATTTTGCTAATATTGAGCAAATCTTTAATCGTGATTTCACTACTGCCTATATGGTTAACCGTCCTGGCAGAGAGATGATGAGCGACCGTCGCCCCAATAACCGCGGCGTACTGGTTGGTCGTGTGCTGAAGCTTGACAAACAGCATAACAAGGCTGTGATTAAGCTGGAGAAGGAACTTCATTTAGGTGATGGTCTGGAATTTTGGGTAACTGTTGGCGGTCGTGTGGGCACTACTGTTACTGAAATGCTTTCCAAGGGTGAAAGCGTGTCCAGTGCAGCTCCGGGACAGCAGGTTACAATTGATGTTCCTAAGGGTGTACGTCTAAATGACCGCGTATTCCGTACCCTTGACAGCAGACTGATGTCATATGCCCAGCAATTCTTTGGCCCTGACGCTAAGAAGCGTATTGCCGTAGATGCAGTTGTAACTGCTCATGTAGGTCAGCCCATGACTGTCACTCTGACAGATGAAGAGGGCAATGTGGGCTACGGTGAGACTGATTTTATCGTAGAAGAGGCACGCAAACGTGCTTTGGATTATGCTGTAGTACATAAGCAGCTGGATAGAATGGGTACTACTGAATATTTCCTTAACAGCCTGAATGTGGAGCTGGATGAAAATGTTATGGTACCTATGAGTGAAATGAACGAGGCACGCCGTATGGCCTGTGAGGCTTTGGATGCAGCTAGACTGGAGGCCTTTGCTCCCGCTCGCAAGCAGGTGCATAAGCATTCTGAGAGCCTTGTTCTAAACGCCAAAAAACGCAGCCATAATGGAGCAGTGCTGACTGTACATTGTGACAGTCTGAGTAAGGTTAATGCAGCATTGCAGGCCGGGGCAGAGCGTATCCTTTTTGGTGGTGACTGCTTTACTCATATTCCTTTAAGTGATGAGGATTACCGCAAGGCTGCAGCCATGGTACGCAAGGCTGGACGTCAGCTGGCCTTTGCAACTCCTAGAATTGTCAAGGAAGCACAGCTTAAATATTTTGACAGACTTTTTGCTCTATGGGCAGAGCTGGAGCCTGACTTTGCATACATCAGCAACAATGGCCTGTGGTCCATTGCCCGCAAGCATGGTCTTAAGCCTGTAGCTGATATGTCTCTTAATATTTTCAACTGCCAAAGCATGGAGTTCTGGCAGGAAAATGGGGCAGTAGGTGCAGTTCTCAGCTCCGAGCTGACTATGGGACAGGTTGAGCATTTGGCTTCCGTTAGTCCTGTGCCTGTAGAATGCATGATTCAGGGCCGTTTGGAAATGATGGTTTCTGAGTACTGCGTTGGCGGCAGTTTCCTTGGCGATTTGCACAAGGGTGCCTGCAAGTTTAACTGCAAAGAGGAGCTTTTCCTGGGGGACCGCAAGGACGCACAATTCCCCATTGCAACAGACCAGTTCTGTCGTATGCATGTGCTGAACGCTCACGAGCTGTCCATGACTGCCAATGTGCAGCTGATGGCAGAAATTGGCGTTGCCAGCCTGCGAATTGATGGACGTAATTATGATGAACAACGCTTAACTGAGCTGATTGCTCTCTATAAGAAGATTTTAGGTGGTGCAGTGGAGGCTCCTGATAATCTCCCCGGCACTACTAGAGGTCACTACTTTAGAGGAGTTATGTAGGCGCAGGACTAGTCCTGAACCTTTAGTGAAAGGCAGGGCAAAGCTGCGAAGATTAAATTTAGTGCTTTTGTGCAGGTTCTGGCAATGAAGATGTCCTTGAGCCTAAGTAAAAGCAAGAGAATGAAGATATATGGATGGTGTAAATGATGGCTAGATTCGCGATCAAGACACTTGAATTTGATAAGGTAAAGGCTATGCTGGCCCAGAAGGCAGGTACCTTTTTAGGCAAGCAGGCTATTGGCGAGCTGCGTATTGAAAGCGACTTTATGAAGGTGCAGCGTCTCCTTGAGGAAACTGCTGAAGCTGTACGTCTTTTAGACGAGGGCAAGCGTTTCCCCTTTGGCGGTGCCTTTAATATCGAGGCTGAGGTTAGGCGTGCACAGCTGGGCAGTACTTTGCTGCCAGAGGAGCTGCTCCATGTTATGACCACCGCTGCTGCTATACGTTCCATGAAGCAGTTCTTGGCGGAAAATGAGGAGAACGCACCTGCTCTCCAGGACTATGGCAAAGATATGCAAATCTTCAGCCGTCTGGAAAAGCAGATAGAACAGGCCATTGATGACCATGGCGAAATCAAGGACAACGCTTCTCCTAAGCTGAACGGTCTGCGCAACGCCATTGTTATTGCTAAAAACAGAGTCAAGGAGAAGCTGGACAGCATTCTCCATGACCCTAATAATCAAAAATATTTTATGGATAATCTGGTTACCATGCGTGGTGACCGTTACGTTATTCCTATTAAGCAGGAATACAAGATGAATTTCCCTGGTATTGTCCATGACCAGTCAGGTACAGGTGCAACTCTCTTTATCGAGCCTATGGCTGTAGTAAACCTTAATAACGATATTAAGCGTTATGTGGCCGAGGAGCGTGAAGAGGTGGAGCGTATCCTGCGTCAGCTGACTCAGAACGTTGGCCAGGAGGCAGAGGCTTTGCTGGCTTCTCTGGAACGCTTTACTGCTCTGGATGTTATCTGTGCCAAGGCTTACCTGGCTCAGGAGCAGCACGCAGTGCGTCCGATGCTTTCTGTAAACGGCGGTGTAGATATTGTGCAGGGACGTCATCCGCTGCTGAATCAGGATACTGTTGTTCCTTTGGACGTGCAGCTGGGCGAAAAATTTTCCATGCTGCTGATTACTGGTCCTAATACAGGTGGTAAAACTGTAGCATTGAAGGCTGTTGGTATTTTTGCCCTTATGGCTCAGACTGGTATGTTTATTCCGGCCAGCAGTGCCAAGCTGCCTGTGTTCCGAGCTGTTTATGCCGATATTGGCGATGAGCAGAGCATTGAGCAGAGCCTGAGTACCTTCTCCGGTCATATGACCAACCTTATCAGTATCCTGAAGGAGGTAAGGGAGAGGGATTTGGTGCTGGTGGACGAAATTTGTGCAGGCACTGACCCTAACGAAGGTGCTGCTTTGGCAATGTCCATTCTTGAGCATCTGCATGAAAACAAGGTTTTGACCATGGTAACAACTCACTATAGTGAGCTGAAAACCTTTGCTTATGGGCACGAGGGTATGGAGAACGCTAGCGTGGAGTTCGACCCCGTTTCTTTACGTCCTACATACAGACTGCTGATGGGCGTTCCCGGCAGCAGTAATGCCTTTAATATCAGCCGCAGACTTGGTCTGGCAGACAGCATTATTGATCAGGCAGGACGTCTCCTTAATCAGGAGCATGTTCATATGGAAACAGTGTTGCAGGAGCTGGAGGGAGAACGTCGTCGTTATGAAAGCGGCAGCAAGGAAATTGATGCTCTGCGTCTGGAAAGCGAGCATTTGCGTAACGAGCTGGCTCATGCTAAGCAGGAGTTTGAACGCCGCAAGAATGAAATGCTCCGTAAGGCTCGTGAGCAGGCTGACGATATTTATCGCCGCAGCCGTCGTGAGTCTGAGGCTGTGCTGAAGGAGCTGCGTTCCATGAAGGACGACTTTGATACTAAGCGTTTGGAGCAGGCTGCTGAGGAGGCTCGCAAGAAGCTCAATAAAACTCTTAGTGAGGACGCTCCGCTGCCAGAGGGTGCACCTCTGACACCTGCTACAGCTAAAAAGGGCTTGAATGTCTTTGTCGTTTCCTTAGGCAAGAATGGTATCATTACAGATGTCAAGGGCAAGGAGGTTACTGTTCAGGTTGGTATCCTGAAGATGAACGTGCCTGCTGACAAATGTCTGCTGACTAAGGCTCAGCCTGCCAACACCAGCGGCGAAAGTAAGCTCCGCAAGCGTGCTAAGGGCGGCGCAGGCTATGCTCACCAAATGTTTGTGGCTAAGAGCAGTTCTGCTAGGCAGGAGATTGATGTTCGCGGCATGACCTTGGACGAGGCGATTCCTGTTGTTGACAAGGCTATTGATGATGCGCTGTTGGCTGGTATATCCAAGCTGCGGATTATTCATGGCAAGGGCACAGGCGCTCTTCGTGCAGGACTGACTGCTTACTTGGAGACCAATCGCTTTGTGCGTAAGCTGGAGGTTGCTGCCATAGAGGCAGGTGGCTCTGGTGCTACTGTTATAGATTTATAAAATGTTGTTAGAGGGGAAGCCGCTGCTGCAGGCTTTCAATATAAATAGTCTTAGATATAAAAGGAGATTTTATTATGGTAATGAGTGTTGCTGCTAAACATGCAAAGGGTAAAGCTGCCCAGGATAAGATTTTTGCTGCTAGTGCTGCTGCTGGCGAGGCCATTAAAAAGTATGGTAAGGACGCCGTGGTTAATGCAACTATCGGTGCTATTCTCGATGAGGAAGAAAAGCTTGTTTGCCTGCCTACTGTAGAAAAGGTTTATCGTCAGCTGGATACTAATGATATTATTGCCTATGCTCCTATTTCCGGTCTGCCTGAGTATTTGGACTGCGTTCTGACTGCTGCTTTTGGCCAGTCCCGTCCTGATGCTCATTTGGCTGCTGTTGCAACTGCAGGCGGCACTGGTGCTATTCACCATGCTATCTGGAACTATTTGGACGAGGGCGAGGTTGCTCTGTGCTCCGATTGGTACTGGGGTGCCTACAAGGTACTGTGCGCTGATATGCATCGTGGCTTTACTACCTATAAAATGCTGGATGAAAACAACAAGTTTAATCTGGCTGCGCTTCAGGAGAAGGTTGACGAGGTGTTGGCAAAGCAGGATAACCTGCTGTATCTGCTGAATACTCCTGCCCACAATCCTACTGGCTACAGCCTGTCCGAGGAGGACATGGACGGCGTACTGGCTATCCTGAAAAAGGCTGCCGTTCCCGGTAAGAATGTTGTACTGTTCCTGGATGTTGCCTATATTGATTATGCAGGTGAAAAGGAAGAGGTTCGCAAAATCTTCAAGAAATTCAGCAATCTGCCTGAAAACATCTTGGTTATCGTAGGCTACAGCATGTCCAAGGGATTTACTATGTACGGTCAGCGTACTGGTGCTATGATTGGTATTTCCTCCAGTGCTGAGGTTATCCAAGAGTTTAAGGATATTAACCAATACACCAGCCGCGCAACCTGGTCCAACATTAACCGTGCTGCTATGCGTACTCTGGCTGCAATTTACAGCGACGAGGAGCTTTTGACCAAGGTTTGCGAAGAACGCGATTACTACTATCAAATGATTAAGGCTCGTGCCGATATCTTTACTAAAGAGGCTGCTGAATGCGGTTTGCCTATGCTGCCCTACGTAGCAGGCTTCTTCCTGTCTATTCCTGCCAAGGATTCTGATGCGGTCTGCAATAAGCTTCATGAGGACAATATTTTCGCTGTTCCTCTGGCTGCAGGCGTGCGTATCGCAGTTTGCGCTGTTCCTAAGCACAAGATTAAAGGTATGGCTGCCAAGGTTAAGGCTGCACTTGCTGCTGTAGAAGGCTAAAATTATATAATTATATATTAGATAAAGATAAAATAAGATGAGAGGGGCTGTTATACAGTCCCTCTTTGTCTAATATATGGAGGTGGATTATGCTTTTATGGACTATGCCCAATGGACAAAAGCGACAGGTAGAGGAGGGAAGCACTCTTTTGACCTTTGCCAAGTCCTTTTCTGACCAATATGGTTCTCCCATTGTAGAGGGACTGTTTAATAATAAGGCTGTTGATTTGCAGCGCCCTATCTACGATGATGGTACTGTAGACTTTATCGAGGTCAATGATGAGCAGGGTATGCGTGTCTACACCCGTACTTTGCTTTTTATGGCTCTTACTGCAGCACGTCGCCTTTATCCTCAGGCTGCACTGGAGGTTCGCAATACTCTTGGCAGTGCATTGTATCTGGCGGATATTGGCAAGCACAAGTTGTCAGAACAAGCAATCAAGAATATTGAAGCAGAAATGAAGCGCATGGCAGCAGAACATACTCCCATAGCTCTCCGTCGTCTGCCTAAATATGAGGCTATTTCCCTTGCAGGTCCCTGCTGCAGTGAAGAGCGTATGGCTCTTTTGCAGGCTGTTCCTGATGATAAGCTGCTGACTGTGTACTATTTGGAAGGACAAACAGGCTATCTCTTTGGTTCCCTGTGTCCGGACTGCGGCTATGTGCCTTATTTTGAGCTGCTGCCCTATGATGAGGGTATGATTATCAACTATCCTGATATTGGTCATTGGAATGAGCTGAAGCCCTTTGTAAATATGCCTAAGCTGAACGAGGTGTTCCAGGAGTCAGAGCATTGGGCTGCCATGATTGAGTGCAACACCATTGGCAAGCTGAACAAAATCATTGATATGGGATATGCTGATGGTATTATCCGCGTAGCAGAGGCTCTTCATGAAAAGAAATTTGCTCAGGTTGCAGACTATATTTCCCAACACCGTGACAAGGTAAAGCTTATTCTTATTGCTGGCCCGTCATCATCCGGAAAAACCTCTACTGCACAGCGTCTCAGCGTACAGCTGGCCGTAAATGGCTTGCGTCCCATGGCTATTTCTATGGATGACTATTATCATAACCGCAAGGATACTCCCAGAAAGCCTGATGGAAGCTATGACTTTGAGTCCATTGAGGCAGTGGACTTGGAGCTGTTCAATTCCCAGCTTATGTCACTGCTGAAGGGTGAACGTGTTAAGGTGCCTAAGTTTAACTTCCGCACCGGCTGCCGTGAATATCGCGGCAAGGAGCTGCAGATGGCAGAAAACTCCATTTTGGTGGTAGAGGGTATTCATGGCCTTAATGAGCGCTTGACAGCTTCTATTCCTGAGGAAAATAAAATTAAGATTTACGTTAGCGCTCTTACGCCAATGTCCCTAGATGAGCATAACCGTATTCATACTACTGACGTAAGACTTATGCGCCGTCTTGTACGTGACAGTCAGTTCCGTTCTCATGGCGCAGTAGAAACCCTGGAGCTGTGGGATGACGTTCGTTATGGTGAGGAGCAGTATATTTTCCCCTTCCAATGCAGTGCCAACGTAATTTTTAACACAACCCTTATTTATGAGCTGGCGGTGCTGAAAAAATACGCTCAGCCCCTGCTGGAGGATGTACAGCCATCCGATGGCAGAGCCTACACTATTGCGCAGCGCTTGCTGGAGCTGCTGTGGTTTGTAAAGCCCATTGACGAAAATGCTATTCCAAACAATTCTATTTTAAGGGAATTTATTGGCGGCAGTATCTTTAAAGAAGCGTTATAAACAATTATAAAAATTTATATTGACCTAGGGTATGCTTTCTATGTTACAATAAAAGCATACCTTAGGAGGAAGTTTTAATGAAAGTAATAGCAATAGCGTTGTTTGTTTTGGCAACGCTTATAAATGGCTGTACCTACAATGCAGATGGTACCAGCAACGATAAAAATGCTGCCTCTCCTGTAGGAACTATGAGTGATGACCGTACCATAGGAATTAAGCATCTGCGTCAGCTGATAGCAGAGGATAACAGCACAGGCAGAACAATTATGTGGACTGCTCCTGGTTCTAATTATACTTTAGAGCTGCGCAGTGTTTATGGTACGACATATCACGAGGCAGATGACAGAACCTTTAGTGACGGCAAATACCAATATATCCAATATGGAGTAACTCTGAAAGAGCTCGAGCCCAACACTGATTATATGTATCGGATTCGTAGGGGAAGCGAGACGGGAAACTGGCACAAGCTAAATACCCAAGATGGCTATTCTGGTTTTAAGGCGCTTATTTTCCCTGACAGCCAATGTACTGATTATCGTACCTGGCGTGAGTTGGCTCAAGCAGCCTACGAGCGTAACAGCAATGCTGCATTTTTTGTCAACATGGGCGATATGGTTGATAACGGTCAGCACCAAAGTCAATGGGAGCAATGGCTTTTTGGCATAGAGGGCTTTAGCGGCGACCTGCCTCTTGCACCTGTAATAGGCAACCACGAAACCTATTCTGTAGACTGGAGCATTAAAATGCCTCAGGCCTTTACTAATTTATTCTATGTTCCCGAAAATGGCTTAGGACAGTATCGTCATCAGTTTTATAGCTTTGATTATGGCGACGTGCATTTTACGGTACTGGATACCAACTATGATGATGAGCTGATGGCCTTTCAGCCCAAGCTGCGTGAGGACCAGCTTAAATGGCTGGAGCAGGATTTGGCCAACACTCAGGCTAAATGGAAGGTTGTGCTGATGCACAGAGATATTTTTATCTATGGCTTTGGCCCTAAATCTGGCAGGGCACATACCTTTTCTACGTATTTTATTCAGGTTGGCACTGATATGATGCCAATTTTTGAACGCTACAATGTGGATGCAGTACTGACTGCTCATCTCCATACTTATCGCCGCAGAGTTCCGCTGCGAAACTTTAAGCCTGCAGATGACGGTATTACCTATATTCTTACAGGTGTAGCAGGCGATGTGCGTTATGAAAACCTGTGGGAGGATTTTGCCTGGGATGCGGCGCGAGCGCCTAAGCCAGAAACCTCCAACTATATGACCATAGAGCGTGTGGGCGATACTCTGACCTTTAGTGCCTATTTGCCGGACGGAAAGAAGTTTGATACAGTTACGCTGAGAAAATAAAAAGAGCACCTTTATTCTACTAAGAGACTAAAGTGTTTTAGTCCCTAGAGAATAGGGTGCTATATATTTTTAGGCATTTTCCTGCCAAGCCTTGCACAAATCAACCCATCCCTGACAGTTTTCGGAATATTTTTCCAGCTCCTTAGGTGTCAGCTCAATGGCACTGTTGTGACTGCCGCAGGCAGGGAAGAAGGTAGTAAAGCGTTTTAAGGATACGTCCAGATAAACCTTGACATTGGGGTTAATAGCAAAGGGGCATACGCCGCCAATGGCGTGGCCAATCAGGGGCTCAACTTCATCAGCAGAAAGCATTTTTGCTTTAACGCCCATAAAATGCTTGTATTTGGTATTGTCCACCTTGGCGTCGCCAGCTGCAACAATAAGAATGGCGTCATCATGAACCTTGAAGGACAATGTTTTGGCAATGCGCGCCGGCTCACAGCCTGCGGCTTCAGCTGCCAGCTCAACTGTAGCACTGGATGTGGAAAACTCAATAATACGATCTTCTATATTAAATTTTTTGAAATAATTACGAACCTTTTCAATGGACATAGTACAGCCTCCCTTAAAATACTTAACCATATTGTACTGTTTTGCCATAGTAAAGTCAAATATAATGGGAGAGTGTTCCAAGATATAAATAGTAGTCTGTATTTGGCATTTTTTGTGCATTTGTGGTAAACTACTATATAATTAAAACTATAAGTGAGGTTATGAAGATGACTGGTTCTAAAAAATATGTAAAAAATGGTAAAAAATTAGGCGTATTAGGCGGCCTTGGTCCTGCTGCTGCTGCAGAATTTTTGCGTCAGCTGGCAATCAAATGTCCTGCCAACATTGATCAGGAGCACCCTGTGATTTATATGATTGGCGACTGCGAAATTCCTGACCGCGGTACTGCAATTCTGGGCAAGGGAGAGTCTCCGCTGCCACGTATTAAGGCTGATTTAATGCAGCTTGCAGATATGGGTGCAGACGTGCTGGCCGTCCCCTGCAATACTGCTCACTATTTTATTGACCAATTTGCTGATGAGCTGCCCATTCCTTTGGTGCATATTGTAGAAGAAACTGTGCTTGCAGCTCAGCGTCTTTCTCCTGAGGGAGCGTGGATGTTGTCTACTAAAGGCACTCGTGCCTGCGGTCTTTATCAAAAATATGCAGAAAAGCATGGCTTTACTCTCTATATTCCTGATGAACGTCAAAGCGATATGTCCCAGCAGGTAATTACCTACGTTAAAGCCAATAAGCTGGCTGAGGCAGGTGCGCTGATGAAGGAGCTGGTAGAGGAGCTGTGGGCTGAACGTGATTTGCCGGTAATGACTGCCTGCACTGAGCTGCCCTTGGGCTATGATGCGTCCTGTCTGCCGCAGGAGCGTTCTGTTTCTAGTATTGGGGCGCTTGTGTCTGCTACTGTAGAAAAGCTGTACGATCCGATAGACTAAGTATAATACCTCATCTGTTTCGTTATCGCTCCTCGACGTACTATCAGTACGCCGTCGTCGCTCTGCCTCACATCTGAGGCATTCTCCTTAGTCTGCATTACATCGACATGCTTATGTACAGGCGCTTTGTAGAAGGTGGAGAAAGTATAATACCTCATCTGTTTCGTTATCGCTCCTCGACGTACTAGTCAGTACGCCGTCGTCGCTTTTTGCGCATCTAGCACGTTCTATTGCGTCTTAAGCAGCAGTATATGTATATTTGCTCTGCCTCACATTTGAGGCATTCTCCTTAGTCTGTGTTACATCGACGTGCTTATATACCGGTACTTTGTGGAAGGTGGAGAAAGTATAAATTTTACTGTTATATAAATTCCTACGGGGAAAAGAATGACCCATGTTTCGCTATAATTGATATGCACGCTACTTATTGGTTTTATCCAGTAAAGTGATTACATATCAGATGCGATCCATGGGTTTGTTTTTTTAGCAGTAGTATTCGATTGTCCCAAATCTTTCTGTCCAGGCGGAAATAATATCATCGCTTTGTGCTTCAATCATCTCCACAAGTCTACTAAGAATTTTGGGGGAGATTCTTTTGTCGTTAGGATTTGCTAATAATGCCCTTTTGCTTTGCGTTATCCATACTTTTGTTGCATCAGGGGAGGGGATACCATCTGAAATATGTACATGTATTGGTTCTAATGGACGTCCTTCGTTGGACCCAAAATACACCCTATAGGAACCGAATCTAAGCAGTTGCGGCATCTGATTCAAATCCTCCTATTTGAGAGTATTTAATCATAAGATGAGCATTTTTCTTAATACGTTCAAGAATTTTTTCTTGTTCTGCAGCAGTATATCCAATTACATCTTTGATTTCATATTTAGGTAGTACACATACAAGGCTGTGGAATCCATCTTTTTCATCTGGTGTTTCAACATACACTAGTACGGTTCCATCGGCTTTCATTTCAGAATGAGTGTATTCTGTACCATCGTTTAAAGTCAGGTAAGGATAAATCATGTTTTCACCGTCCTTAAAGCTAATATCATAGTCATTTGTAAATAGTAGTTTATTTATAAAATGAAGTTCTTAATATTTATCATATCATATCTGGATAAAATATCAAGTTGTAGAAAAATATATCTATAGACGCTGTATATTGGCTTCTTTTTAGCTTTATGCGGCTGCACAAAATAAAATTCCCCCAGCTATGCTGAGGGAATTTTTTGTTAATGTCCTTATTCTATTTCACTTTAAAGGCTATAGCGTACAGTACTGGCAGTACTACCAGCGTCAGCAGTGTTGCGCCTGTGAGGCCACAGGCCATGGTTACGGCCATGGCGTTCCAGAACTGACTGAAGAAGAGGGGAATAAGTCCCAGTACAGTGGTGAAGGCTGCCAGCATGATGGGGCGGAAGCGGACGATGGCGGATTCCGTAATGGCGGACATAGGTTCCATACCTGCGTCCAGATGCTGTTGAATTTGGTCAACCAGTACCATGCTGTTGCGAATGATGGTACCGCAAAGCGCCAGAACACCAAGCTCAGCCATAAAGCCTAATGGTGAGTTAAAGAGCAGCAGACCAAAGATGACGCCAATCATTCCCAGCGGTGCTGTGATGACGATAATGATAAGCTTGCGGATGTCCTGCAGCTGCAGCATTAAAAGCACCATAATGAGGATAATCATTACGGGAACAGGCTTTAAGAGTCCCTTAAGAGTTTTGTTGCTGTCCTCTAAGGAGCCGCCGATTTCGATTTTCATGCCAGCAGGAAGGTTGGAGCGCAGCTCCTTCAGGTCATCATAAACCTTTTGGGTAACGTCGTTGCCGGTTACGCCTTCTACAATAGCACCGTTGACGGTGATGGTAGGACGCAGATTGCGGCGCCAAATCATGTTATCCTCGCTGCCATATTCCAGAGTTGCTACCTGGGCCAGGGGAACAGCTCCTTGGGAGGTAGGAATGGATACTGTTTCCAGCTGGGTGATATCAGCACGCTGGTCAGGGTCAAGGCGGAAAACAATGTCTATATCCTGGTCGCCTTCCAGATAGCTGGCTACAGTATAGCCGGAAACCTGAGCCTGCAGGGCCATGGCTACAGTTTGTCTGGTAAGGCCCATTTGCAGCAGTTTGTCGTTGTCAATTTTCAGCTTGACGGCATTGCTTTGCTCCATCCAGTCCATTCTTGTCATGGTAACCTCAGGGTTAGCGTTCATGACCTGACGTACCTTTTGGGCGTATTCCTTAACCTGAGCGTCGTTGTCACCGCTGACACGAAGCATTACAGGATAGGGAGCAGGGGGGCCAAGAGGAATAGAGCGGGAATAAACGATTGCTTCCGGCAGGTTGTCCGCTGCCAGCTTGGTAATGCGTTTTTCCATGCGGATACGACCCTCAATGCTTTTGGCAACTACCACTAGCTGAGCGTAGTTGTCGCGGGGCTGAACAGGGTCCATAACCAAAACGAAGCGAGGAGCACTTTTGCCTACATAGGTGGAGACATGGTCCAAATCCTCGTCGTTTTCTATAAGCTTAGTCAGCTTTTGAGCAGCCTCGTCCGTAGTCTTGATGCTGCTTCCCTCAGGCAGGTTGAGTTCTACTAAAAGCTCAGGACGTACTGATGCAGGGAAGAATTCCTTCTTGACGAAGTTCAGCATAAAGATGGAAAAAGCAAAGAGACCAACGGTAATGCCTACCACTAATGCTTTGTGAGCCAGTGACCATTGGAGCAGGCTGCGGAATTTGTTGTAGAAGGGGGTATCATAGCTTTCTTCTTTAATAACTGTAGGGCGAATCCATTCGTAGCCCAAAACAGGAGCCAGAGTTGCAGATACCAGCCAGGAAAGAAGCAGGGTAATGGTCATTACAGGGAACAGGCTGGAAGCGAACTCGGAGGCACTAGAGTCAGAAAAGGCTATAGGCATAAAGCCCAGACAGGTAATAACAGTGCCGCAGAGCAAAGGCCAGGCACAGGTCTTGAAGGCGTAGGAGGCAGCCTTCATACGCTCCCAGCCCTCGGACATTTTGACCTCCATAAGCTCAACAACTACTATGGCGTCATCTACAAGCATACCAAGGGATACAACCAATGCACCTAAGGAAACCTTGTGCAGGTCAATACCAAGAGCGTACATACCGCAGAAGGCACCCAAAAGAATGAGAGGGATGCAGCAGGAAATTACGTAGCCGCTGCGTCGTCCTAAGGAGAAAAGGCTGACTACCAGCACAATAATAATTGCTTCGTAAAGGCTTTCGGAGAATTCGCTGATAGAGTTTTTTACAACCTCAGGCTGGTTGGCAACCAGATTAAGCTCCAGACCCAATGGAAGCTCGGACTGGATTTTCTTGATTTCCTTAGCCAGATTTTCGCCTAAGCGGATATTGTCGCCGCCGTCCTCCATGGAGAGTGCAATGCCTACAGCAGGCTTGCCGTTAAAGTACATTTTGCTTTCTGGCGGGTCCGCATAGCCTCGTTTGATTTGTGCAATGTCGCCAAGGCGGAAAACCTTGCCATTGGCGTTAATGGGAATATCTGCTATATTCTGCAGACTGTCAGGACTGCCTGTCAGTCTAAGATAGGTATTGGATTTGTCGGCTTCTACCATACCTGAGGGAGTAATAGCTGTTTGAGCCTTGATGATTTCAGCCAGACTATTGATATCAAGACCAAGCTGAGCCAGCTTATCAGTATCCATCTGGATATAGACTTTTTCAGGCTGTACGCCTACAAGCTCTACCTTTTTAACATCGGGAATGCCAAAAAAGTCCAGCTTGATTTCTTCAGCGTATTTACGCATATCCTCATAGGAATAGCCGTCGCCTGTAAGAGCGTAGATGTTGCCGTATACATCGTCAAAGCGGTCGTTATAGTAAGGACCGTAAACTCCATCAGGCAAATCCTTTTTTATATCATTGACCATATTGCGAAGCTCTAACCAGCGTTGGCGTACCTGACTGCTGGGAACCTCGTCCTTTAGATAAACCGTAATGACGCAGGTACCAGGCCTGGAATAGCTTGTGATTTTATCAATCTGAGGAACGTTTTGGATTTGCTTCTCCAAAGTATTGGTCAAATGCATTTCCACGTCCTTGGCACTGGCACCGGGCCAGGCTGCAGATACCACCATTTGCTTTACGGTAAAGCTGGGGTCCTCGCTGCGGCCAAGGGTTTTAAAGGAAAATATACCCATAACAAGAACCAGGACGGAAAAGAAGTAGACAATTTGTCTATGCTTAATGGCCCATTCAGCCCAGTTGGACTTATTATCCTCTTTCATTATTGCTCACCGCCCTCTGCCAGACGAACCTCCTGATCAGGAACAAGCTTAGCAATACCTGCTGTTATAACTACGTCGCCCTTAGCAAGACCACTGCTGATGATGACGTTATTGTCGTTGTAGCCAGCAATCTCAACAGGAACAAGCTGAGCGTGGTTATTACGAACAACCCAGACAGAGGGATTGTCATTAGTCTGGTAAATAGCAGCACCGGGAAGGACGAACTGCTGGTCATTAGCTTCCTTATTAAAGCTTACCTTGGCTGTCATACCTAGGCGTGCTTCTGCAGGCATGCTGTCAATAGCTACACAAACCTTATAGGTTTTAGTCATAGGGTCAGCCATAGGGGCAATTTCCCTAATAGTACCGCTGCATTTCAGCTTAGGCAGAGCCCAAAAGCTTACTTCAGCCTGCTCTCCAAGGGCCAAATTACCCAAAGCGTTTTCAGGTACGTTGATCTGCACCTCACGTTCGCCGTCCTTAACAACGGTAACCATGGGCGTGCCTGCTGCTGTTACCATACCGATTTCGCCTGTTACCGCAGCCACAACACCATCAACATCACTGCGGAGCATGGTGTATTCCAGCTGATTGTTGTTGGCATTGGCCTGAGCCTGGGCCTGACGCAGAGCTGCGTTGGCAGCCTCAAGCTGAGTATTGTATTGGTCGCGGGAGGCTGCGCTGACAGCACCGCTGGCGTACAATGTATTAAAGCGCTGCGCATTGTCCGCTGCCAGCTTTTGATTGGCTATGGCCGAAGCCAGCTGAGCATTGGAGGCCTCTACTGCCTGATTTACGTCCTTAGGGTCCAGCGTCATCAGCACCTGACCGGCACTGACCTTGTCGCCAAGGTTAACCATACGGTTTACGATTTTGCCTCCAACCTGAAAAGCTAATTTGCTTTCATAGCGTCCCATAACCTGTCCTGGATAAACATTAGCACCGTCAGCTGCTGTTTCACCTACAGTGACAGTACGTACAAGGGGAACAATTTTTTCCACTTCAGGCTTATAGGTAAGGTTGCTATAGAGCTGCCAGCCTACGACTAAAACAAGGGCTGCTGCACCAGCAGTAATAAGCTTTTTGCGATTTTCAGGATTAGTAAAGAATTTCTGCATATTTATCACCACTTCAATTGTAATAATTAAAAATTTTGAAAATTTTTTAATCGTTTGATTAACTTTCTAATTCAATTATAGGATTGTCGATATTGGGTGTCAAGAAACAAAACTGTGACTTAATTGGCGAGCGCTTATAACGCATTGCCTGCTGTGTCAACGTTCCTAGACGTACTGTTAGTACGTCGTCGTCACGTTTCCTTGCATCCAATACATTCTAAACGCTCTTGCGAAGAGAGGCGTTAAAAAAGGCGAGCGCTTATAATGTATCGTCTGCTGTGTCAAGACGAACTAGTGATATGAAAAATGCCAGCTCCGAACATAGAGCTGGCAGAAAGAGTGCGCTATTTGCTTAAGGATTCCAAATAGCTGTTCATGGCGGTGATGAGGTATTCTGTTTCCTGACCGTCGGAGAAGTTGCCAATCATTTTGATTTGTGGCTTGGTCAGGAAGAAGAACATTATCATACCCTCAAGAGTGAAGGCTACGTGGGTGGGTTTGATTTTAGTAGAGATTTCGCCTGCAGCGATTGCTTCGTCGACTAGCTCAGTCATGAACTGATGGACCTTGTAGAGACGGTTTTTGATGTAGTTTTCAAACATGGGCTGAGCAGAAAGGAGCTCTCTGTAAATCAAATGGATGTGATAGGGCTTGTGAACCTGAATTTCTGCAATGGAATCCACATATACCCTCAGCTTGCTCAGGGGAGAAATCTGCTGCTGGCGAATTTCGTCCTGCAGCTTTAAAAAGGCGTCAGCCTGTGTATATAAAACCTCCTGATAAAGGTTTTTCTTGCCGCCGAAATAGTAGGAGATAAGGGCACTGTTAACGCCGCTGGCAGCAGCTATTTGTTTAATGGAAACAGTACTGAAATTATCACGTGCAAACAAATCAGTTGCAGCCTGAAGAATTTTAGCGGCACTGGCAGCCGTTGCTGGTGTTTTATTCATATATCTAATTCCCCATTCATATTTAATCATTCAATTAAGCTTTTCTACATTATACACTATTTCAGAGGATAGCGTTAGAAATTTTTCTGTGACCTATGCTGTTTAGGCGAACTGAGTATATTTTTTCTTTGCTAAGTAACCAAAGGTTTGGTATAATATAGAATATGTTCAGTAGAATTATTGGAAAAGAGGTTGCGTAATATTATGGAAAATCATTTGCTTCCTTTACTGCTTGGTATAGGTGCTTTTATAATTGCAGTGGCAGCATTCCTGCGTATTTTTTCCCAAAGGGAGCAGGAACAGCTGGCTAAAAGGCTGGAGGAGCAGCAGGAGTTCTTATTAAGAGAGCAGGAAAAAATGGAGCTGCAGCGTTTGCAGGCGGCTCAGCAGCTGGAGCGTACGGAAATGCAGCAAAAGCTTTTTGCTCAGCAGCAGGTGCAGATTGCAGAGCAGCAGACTAAATTTGCCGAAAACCAGGCTCTTTTAAATCAGCAGCTCAAGACATTGGAACGCAGTCTTGTGGACACTCTGCAGGATATTCGTGGTGAGCAGAATTCCCTGGCACGAGCGACACGTATGGAAAATCAGGCCAGCAGTGACCGTCTCAGCGAGCAGCTTGACAAAAGAGTGGAACGCCTTGCTGATTTGACTGACCAAAAGCTGGAATGCATTCGTACAACTGTTGATGAACGCTTAAATGAGTCCCTGGAGCAAAAATTTGCTCAGGTAAGTCAGCGTCTGGCAGAGGTTCACAGCGGCTTAGGCCAGATTCAGGGCCTTTCCGGCGGCGTAGACGATTTAAAGAAGATTCTTTCCAATGTCAAAACCCGCGGTATTTGGGGCGAGCTGCAGCTGGGCAATTTATTGAAGGATATGCTTCCTGCAGCACGCTTTGCTGAAAATGTGGAGGTTCGTCCCCGCAGCGGCCTGAGAGTGGAGTACGCACTTATTCTTCCCGGACAGGGTGAGCAGCAGGTGCTGCTGCCCATTGACGCCAAATTTCCTCAGGAGGATTATCAGCGTCTGCAGCAGGCTAGGGAGCAGGGCAATAATCAGGAGGCAGAGCAGAATTTAAAGCAGCTTGAGCGTCGCCTTAAGGCGGAGGCTAAGGATATTCATGATAAGTATATTTGTCCCCCTTATTCTACTGACTTTGGTGTAATGTACCTGCCCAGTGAGGGACTTTTTGCAGAGGCCTTGAATCTGCCGGGACTGGCGGACGAGCTGCAGCGTAAATATCGAGTGTGCATTGCAGGTCCTACAACCTTGGCAGCACTGGTGAACAGCTTGCAGCTTGGCTTTAGAACCTTGGCTGTGCAGAAGCGTACAGACGAGGTTTGGCGTCTTTTATCCGCCGTTAAACAGGATTTGGCAGGCCTTAGCGCAGCACTGGAAAAGAACGCCAAAAAGCTGGAGGAAGCCCAGAGCAGTCTGGCCAATGCAGGCAAATATGTAAATAAGCTGAGCCGCAGACTGAAGGCTGTGGAAAGCCTTGAGCCTGAGGGCGAAAAAAAGCCGGCTGCAATTCTGCAGCCGGAGGACGAAACAGAGGAGTAGTCCTATTCATAAAGCGAAATTTAAAAAGAAGTTCACAAATTTGCTTATGAATAAGACTTTACTAAATTTTTAAAAGAGCTTAAAATCATTGTAGACAGCCTTAGGCTGCAGATGTTTCCCTAAGGAGATACATATGGAAGAACATAAAAATGGTATTGAACAAGATGAGCAGCCCTATAAGAAGCCTCCTCGTCACATTCAGATTTTTTTAATATTCTATGGCTTTTTTTGGTTGAACATGATTTTTGTCACAGGTCTGAACAGTCTCTATATTGGTCGTATTGACATTGACAGCGGCAGTACTACCTTGGCTCTGACTATTGGCATGTATTTTATTTTTAAGTATCTGCCTAGATTTTATTAAATTTTATTTTTGATAAGTGGCTGCAGACTCTGCAGGAATTTTTTCCTTGAAAATAATCTTTAATAGGTAAAATCTCCTGTTAAAGGTTGCCTAAAATGGTAGTAAGTGGTAAAATATTATGGTACATGTTTAAAATAAAGTTATTAGACAAGTTTGGAGGAATTTAAGTATGTCAGGACATTCTAAATGGGCCAATATTAAACATAAAAAAGGTAAGGCTGACGCACTGCGCGGCAAGATCACTACTAAAATCAGCAGAGAGATTACCATTGCAGTTCGTATGGGTGGTTCCGATCCCACCGGCAACATGAAGCTGAAACTGGCTTTGTCTAAAGCAAGAGCAAATAATATTCCTAAAGATAATATTCAACGTGCTATTCAAAAGGGTGCAGGCGCTCTGGAAGGCCAAAGCTTTGAAGAAATCACTTACGAAGGCTACGGTCCTGCAGGCGTAGCTATGATGGTTAGCTGCCTGACCGACAACCGCAACCGTACTGCTGCTGACGTTCGTCACGTATTCAGCAAATACGGCGGCAACCTTGGTGCAAGCGGCTGCGTAAGCTACATGTTCCAACAAAAGGGTATTTTTGCTGTTAGCTCCGAAACCGGTGTTAACGAAGACGATCTGATGATGATCGCTCTGGATGCTGGCGCTGAAGATATTAAGAGCAGCGAAGATGGCTTTGAAATCATTACCACTCCCGGTGCTTTTGATGCTGTTGAAAAAGCACTGGCAGACAACAATATCGAAGTGGCTATGTCCGAAATCACAATGGTGCCTGATACCATGGCAGAGCTGTCCGATGAGGATGCTGAAAAAGTTCAAAAAATGCTGGACGCTTTGGATGACTGCGATGACGTACAGGACGTATACACCAACGCAGACTTGCCGGAAGACGAAGAGTAATTTAAGAAGTAAGCAGGCAGGTAACTGCCTGCTTTTTCTATAAGTGCCCATGGGCAGAGATAATAGATGAAATAGGGAGGACGAAATGCTGGTTTTAGGAATCGACCCGGGTACCGCAATCTGCGGCTACGGACTGGTGGACATGACAGGCAACAGGCTCCGCCCCATTTATTACGGCGCAGTGCTGACGGATAAGGATATGCTGCCTGAGCTGCGTCTGAAAAAGATTTATGATGATATTACCCAGCTCATTGAGCATTTTAAGCCTGATGTAATGAGCGTGGAAAAACTTTTCTTCAATAGAAATGTTACTACTGCTATTCCCGTTGGTCAGGCCAGAGGTGTTGTGCTTTTGGCGGCTGCTAATAAAGGAATTCCTGTGATGGAGTTTACACCCATGCAGATTAAGCAGTCCGTAGTAGGCACTGGCAGTGCCACTAAGGAGCAGGTCATTTATATGGTTATGCACCTGCTGAATATTAGGGAAAAAATTAAGCCCGATGATGTTGCCGACGCTTTAGCGGCTGCTATCTGTGGCTTGAATACAGCTTCTACACGACGCTGGCAGGAGGGACGCTAGGTCCAATGGAGGAAGTAAATGATTGGTGCTATTAAAGGACAGGTTGCCTATTTAGGTACGGACAACTGCATAATAGATACGGCCGGCGGTGTAGGCTACAGAGTGTTTATGCCTGCAGCCCACCTGGCGCAGCTGGCACTGGGCAAGGAAATCCGCGTTCACGTACACACTGCAGTCCGTGAGGACGCCATACTTTTGTATGGCTTTTTAAGTCAGGAGTACTATGATTTGTTCCAGCTGCTATTGAGCGTCAGCGGTGTTGGTCCTAAAATGGCCCTGGGAATTTTGTCCTCCGTTAAGCCTGACGTATTCTACTTGGCTGTTCAGTCCAAGGATATGAAGGTTTTGACTAAGCTGCCCGGCGTAGGCAAAAAGACTGCCGAGCGTATGCTTTTGGAGCTGAAGGACAAGGTAGGCGGCATGGGCCTGACTGATGACGGTGGCAATGATTTTGCTGATACAGTTGCCAGCGGAGGCAGCGGCGCCGTTGCTGAGGCTATTGAGGCCTTGACCTCCTTGGGCTACAGCAACAGTGAGATTATGCCCGTTTTAAAGGAAATACCCAACTGCAGCAGTCTAAAGGGCGAGGATATTCTGCGCCAGGCTCTGAAGCTGTTTGCCAGAAAAGGATAATTTTGAGTGCTGAATTAAGAAATGGAGTCCAGTATGGAATTTGACGAGAGAATTATAGCCGGTGGGGAACAGGAGACTGATGGTTGGCAATACAGTCTGCGTCCCAGGCTTTTAAATGAATATATTGGCCAGTCTCAGGTCAAGGATAATCTGCAGATTTTTATTAAGGCTGCAGCAGCTCGCCACGAGGCTCTGGACCATGTTCTGCTATTTGGTCCTCCCGGCCTTGGTAAAACTACCCTGGCCAACATTATTGCCAACGAGCTGAATGTTAATATTCGTGTGACCAGCGGCCCTGCTATTGAGCGTCAGGGTGATTTGGCCGCTATACTTACAAATCTAGGCGACAACGACGTACTGTTTATCGACGAAATTCATCGCCTTTCTAAAACAGTAGAGGAAATCCTGTATTCTGCAATGGAGGATTTTGCTCTTGATATTATAATTGGCAAAGGCCCCGCTGCCCGCAGCGTACGCCTTGATTTGCCCAAGTTTACTCTAATCGGCGCCACTACCCGTTTAGGTGCCATTGCTGCACCCTTACGTGACCGCTTCGGCGTGCAGTGCCGTTTAGAATTTTACAAGCCTGAGGAGCTGCAGTTTATTATTACCCGCGCTGCAGAAATTTTAGGGGTGCAGATAGACCCTGAGGGAGCAGCGGAGATTGCCCGCCGCAGTCGTGGTACGCCCCGTATTGCTAACCGTCTTTTGAAGCGTGTTCGTGACTTTGCTCAGGTGCTGGGCGTGGACTGCATTAACCGTCAGCTGGCTGATGAGGCTTTGGCTAAGCTGGAGGTTGACCGTATGGGCTTTGACCGCAGCGACAGACGCATTTTGACTACCATTGTCAAAACCTTTGGCGGTGGTCCTGTTGGTATTGAGACTATTGCGGCTGCTGTCAGCGAGGAGGCAGGTACCATTGAAGATGTTATTGAGCCCTATCTGATGCAGCTAGGAATGTTGCAGCGTACTCCCAGAGGACGTGTGGCGACCCGCGAAACATATCGTTATTTAGGAATTCCTTATCCGGAACAGAAGTGATATTATGAAGATGCTATTACATGCCTGCTGCGGTCCCTGTGCCTGCTATCCTACGGAAAAGCTCAGGGCGGACGGCAAGGATTTTGATATTTTATATTTTAACCCCAATATTCATCCCTACAGGGAGTTTAAGCAGCGCCTTAGCACTCTGATGGACTTTTGCAAAAAGCAGCAGATTGAGCTTTTTGTAGACAAGGAATACAGCCTTGAGGAATGCGTTAGGGGAATGCTGGCAGAGCCTACTGTACGCTGTGCCTACTGCTACCGTATGCGTCTGCGCTACGCAGCCAAATTCGCCAAGGAGCATGGCTACGATGCCTTTAGCACTACACTTTTGGTAAGCCCGTACCAAAAGCATGCTCTTATTATCAAGGAGGCCGAGGCTGCTGCTGCAGAATTTGGCATACCCTTTTACTATGAGGATTTTCGTGAGGGCTACCAGCGTGGCGTTGATATTAGTCTGGAGCTGGGCCTGTACCGTCAGCAGTACTGCGGCTGTGTCTTTAGTGAGCGTGACCGCTACGAAATCCGCAAAAAGGCTGAACCTGGCATTGTCCGCGTCAGCAAGCTGCTGAGCATGATTAACAAATAAAGGAGCGCCTTATGCTGAAAGCTATAAGAACCGCCTGCCTAGTTATGCTGTGCCTGCTTTTTACGGCACTGGCCAGCGCTGCGCCTCTGCGTGTTGCTTTGGTAGAAAGGCAGTCTACGGTTGAAATCAGCTGTGATGATGATTTTTTAGTTAGGGACGCCATTATGGGCAGTGAAGTGACAATGCCCAAAGGAAAGTATTTCCTCCATATTCAGCAGGGAAGGCTGCAGATGGAGGAAGGCAAAAGCTTTGGGGAGAGCATTATTATCGAAGCTCTGCCTGAAAAGGAGCTGCCCAAGGTCAACAAAAAGGAATACAGGGGCAGTCTCAGTGCTGTAATCCGCAATGACAGGATTTTACTTAATAACATCATTGATATTGAGGATTATTTATCCTGCGTGCTCCCTGAAAAAACTATGCCCGTCTGGCCTGACGAGGCTATTAAGGCTCAGGCTGTGGCAGCCCGTAGCTATGCCTTGTATATGCAGGCTCAAAACAGCAGTCAGGATTACGACATAAGCGCCAATGATGAGGAGCTTGTGTATCGGGGCTGCGGCAAGCGTATAGAAAAGGCTGCTGTGACTAAGCTCATAAGGGAAACACAGGGACAATATCTTGCAGACAGCTACGGACGTTATCTTAAGGGCGTTTCTACCTCCAGTACAGGCGGTCAGACAGAGTCTGCGTTGGCTGCGTGGAATGAAGCAGTCAGCTGCCTGCAGTCTGTCAAGGACTATGACCAGGACAGCCCTGAATATAAATGGCAGTACCTGGCTTCGCCTGTGCTGCTGCAAAACCTGCTGGAGCAAGAGGGCTACAAGGTTGGCAAGCTGACAGCCATTACTCTTTCTCCTTTGGGGGAAAAGGGCGATGACCGTACTGCTACAGGACGTGTCCGCTATCTGTTTATTTCCGGCAGCGAGGGAACAGTCAAAATCAGCGGTCAAAGACTGGCCGATATTCTTGATCTTAACTCCACGCTTTTTGATGTGGAAACAGGTACGCCGGTTCCTGAGGTTTTGAAGGTGCCCATTGAAAACGCCTATGGCTTTGAAATAGGCAGCAAGGATATCAATATTAAGGTTAATGGCAATGACCAGCCCGTTTGGAAGAATATGATGCGCAGCTATCATCTTTTAAGCGGTGGCAAGGAGGAAAAAATTACCTTTAAGGGTCATGGAAAGGGAACTGGCGTTGGCTTGAGCGCTTGGGGCGCAAGAGGAATGGCCAATTCTGACGAAAGCCTGACCTATGCTGATATTCTGAGGCATTATTATCCTGGAGCCAGACTTATTAAATAGGATACGGGGGAGCTTGCTCCCTAATTTATAGAAATACGAAGAAGGAATAAAATGTTAGTAACAGATTTTAACTATGATTTACCACAGGAGCTTATTGCTCAGCACCCGGTGGAGCCTAGAGACCATTCCCGACTTTTGGTTGTGGACAAGGTAACCGGCGAGATAGAGCATAAGCATTTTTACGATTTGCCCAACTACCTGCGTCCCGGCGACGTGCTGGTGTTTAATGACACCCGTGTAATTCCTGCCCGCCTCCATGGCTTTAAGGATACCGGCGCCAAGGTAGAGGTTTTTCTGCTGACCCGCCGCAACGCAACTGACTGGGAGGTTTTGGTGCGTCCCGGCAAAAAGCTGCAGGTTGGCGCCAAGATTAACTTCAGCGATGAGCTGTCCTGCGAGGTTATCGAGCACACTGATTTTGGCGGTCGTGTAGTACGCTTTGCTTATGACGGTATTTTTGAAGAGATTTTGGACCGCTTAGGCGAAACTCCGCTGCCTCCTTATATTACTGCACCCTTGGAGGATAAGGAGCGCTATCAGACTGTGTACAGCAGAGAACGTGGCAGCGCTGCTGCTCCTACTGCAGGCCTGCACTTTACCAAGGAGCTGCTGCAGAAGATTAAGGATATGGGCTGTGAAGAGGTTTTCGTAACCCTCCACGTTGGCCTGGGCACCTTCCGTCCTGTCAGCGAGGCTAATATTGAGGACCATAAAATGCACAGGGAGTTCTACACCGTTTCCCAGGAGGCCGCTGATGCTGTCAACAAGGCTAAGGCCGAAGGCCGCCGCATTATTGCAGTTGGCACAACCGCTGTACGTACTTTGGAATCTGCAGGCGCAGACGGCGTACTGAAGGCTGGCGGCAACTGGACCAACATCTTCATTTATCCTGGCTATGAGTATCGCATTGCCGATGCTCTGGTAACAAACTTCCATCTGCCTCAAAGCACCCTGCTGATGCTGGTCAGCGCTCTGTCCACCAGAGAAATCATGCTCAGCACCTACGCAGAGGCTGTTAAGGAGCGCTACCGCTTCTTTTCCTTTGGCGATGCCATGTTTATTGTAGATAAGAACAAATAAGGAGCTAATATGAAACACGCAGTAACATACGAGTTAATAAAAGAATGCAGCCGCAGCGGCGCACGTCTGGGACGACTGCACACTCCGCATGGTACCTTTGAAACACCTATGTTTATGCCCGTAGGCACTCAGGCAACAGTAAAAACCCTTGCTCCTGAGGAGCTGTACGATATGGGCAGTCAGGTTATCCTGTCCAATACTTATCATCTGTTTTTACGTCCTGGTCACGAGCTGGTACGTAAGGCTGGTGGTCTGCATAAATTCATGAACTACAAGCGCGGTATGCTGACCGACAGCGGCGGCTTCCAGGTTTTCAGTCTTGGTGCAATGCGCAAGATTACTGAAGAGGGCGTAATGTTCCGTTCTCACATTGACGGCAGCAAGCAGTTCCTGTCTCCTGAGGTTTCTACCCATGTTCAGGAGGCGCTGGGCGCTGATATTGCCATGGCCTTTGATGAATGCATTCCTTATCCTGCAGACTTTGATTACGCTAAGCGTTCTACCAATCGTACTGCTCGCTGGGCTCAGCGCTGTCTGGAGGCTCACACCCGTGAGGACCAATCAATGTTTGGTATTGTCCAAGGCGGTATGTACCCTGAGCTGCGCAAAATGAGCTGTCAGCAGCTTACTGAAATGGACTTTGCCGGCTATGGCATCGGCGGCCTCAGCGTAGGCGAGCCCAAGCCCATGATGTACGATATGCTGGGACACACCACTGAATATCTGCCTAAGGACAAGGCCCGCTATCTGATGGGCGTTGGTACTGCTGACTGCATCGTAGAGGCCGTAAATTTAGGCGTGGATATGTTTGACTGCGTATTCCCCACACGTGTAGCACGCAACGGCACTGCCATGACTCATCAGGGCAGACTTGTTGTTCGCAACGCCATGTATGCAGAGGATTTCCGTCCTATTGAAGAGGGCTGCAGCTGTTACGCCTGCCGTAACTTTAGCCGTGCATATATCCGTCATCTGTTCAAGGCGGAGGAAATTTTTGGCCTGCGTCTTCTTTCCATTCACAACCTACACTTCTTGCTGCACTTTGCTAAAGAAATTCGCGAAGCTATTGCAGAGGACCGTTTCCCTGAATTTAGAGAGAATTTTTTGGCTAACTTTAAAGCTTAACAATAATTTTACTAAAAAAAGCTGTTCTTACAAGGAATTTGCTTTATAATGTAGAATATATATCTATTAATGTTATTTTATAATTGGAGGTATTAGCTATGCAAGGTGGAGAAACTATGGCAATGCTGAACGCTATGTGGCCCTTTGTGCTTATGGGCGGTATTTTTTACTTCATGCTTTGGAGACCTCAAAAGCAGGAGCAAAAGAAGCGTCAGGACTTGCTTGATAATTTGAAAAAGGGTGACAAGGTAGTTACCATTGGCGGTATCTACGGTACTATTTCCCAAATTTCTGAAAAAAGAATTTCTCTCGAAGTGGCAGAAAACGTACACATCGAAATGGCTCGTAATGCAGTAAGCGGTTACCAGGATCCTTCCAGTAAAAATGCTTAAGGCGACAGAAAAACAGGAATTACGTAAACACCTTAAGGCCCTGCGCAATGAACTCTCACCTGCTCAGGTAAGTAGGAGCAGCGATAAAATTGCGCAGCATATATTAGCCTGTGATGCTTACAAAAATGCTAAGCTCATCATGGGCTATTTGGCTTTTGGCAAGGAATTGTCTGTGGACAGGGTTCTGCTGCAGGCCTTGGCCGACGGCAAAAGGGTAGTGGTTCCCTTTATAATATCTCCCACAGAAATGGAGGCCGCAGTGTTTACAGGTATGGAAAACCTGTGCCTGGACAGATTCAGGATACGCTGCGTGGCTGAGCCTGCTGTGTTCGTGGACCCTGCGGACATTGATTTGCTGTTGGTTCCAGGAGTTGCCTTTGGCAGAGATGGCAGCAGAATGGGAATGGGGGCCGGTTACTACGACCGCTTCCTGCTTCGTGCTCCTCAGGCTATAACCATTGGTGTGGCTTACGACAGCCTGCTGCAGGAGCATTTGCCCATGGATGAATACGATATTCCTGTTCAATATCTGGTTTCTGAAACCGGTATAGAAAAACTTCAAATATGAGGAGGAAAAAATTTTGCGATGGAATGAACTCGGAAAGTTTCTGATTGTCGTTCTGGCAATCGTGGGAGGCTTTCTTACGCAAATCGGACCCCTGGCAGGATCAATTAAACAAGGTCTGGACCTGCAGGGTGGTACCCACGTTGTTTTACAAGCGGTGGATACTCCGGAACTAAAGGTTGATGATGACGCTGTAAACCGCAGCGTTAAGATTATTGAGCGCCGTGTCAACGAGCTGGGTCTGACCGAGCCTGTTATCCAACGTCAGGGCAAGGACCGTATTATTGTGGAGCTGCCTGGCGTAAAGGATCCGGAAAAGGCTATTGCTATGCTGGGCCGTACTGCTATGCTGCAGTTCAAGGATATGAACGGCAAGGTTGTACTGACCGGTAAGGACTTAAAGGACGCTCGTGCTCAGGTTAGTCAGGGTAATCAGGCTGTTGTAGGTCTGGAATTCTCTGAGGAAGGCGGCAAAAAGTTCGGCGAACTGACTGCCCGCAATATTGGCAAGCAAATTGCTATTGAGCTGGACGGCGAGGTACTGACTGCACCTGTTGTTCAAGAGGCTATCACCGGCGGTCGTGCTCAAATCTCCGGCTCCCGTACTGTAGAGGATGCTGAGCATTTGGCAATTTTGCTCCGCAGTGGCTCTTTGCCTGTTAAGATTGAGGTCATGGAAAACCGTACCGTTGGTCCTACCTTAGGTCAGGACTCCAAGGATAAGAGCGTCAAGGCCTTCAGTATTGGTATTATCGGCGTATTCGTATTTATGCTGCTGTTCTACCGCTTGTCCGGTCTGGTTGCAGATATCGCCCTGCTGCTCTACGTAATGCTGCTGCTTTTTGTAATGCGTTACCTGGGCGCAACCTTGACACTGCCTGGTATTGCAGGTATTATCCTGTCAATAGGCATGGCCGTCGACGCCAACGTACTGATTTTTGAGCGCTTCAAGGAAGAAATCAAGAAGGGCAAAACCCTGCGCAGTGCAATGGACGCTGGCTTTGGTCGTGCTCTTGTGACTATTCTGGACTCCAACGTAACCACCCTGATGGCAGCTGCAGTGCTGTTCTATCTTGGTACCGGTCCTATTAAGGGCTTTGCAGTTACCCTGGCTCTTGGTACTCTGCTCAGTATGTTTACTGCAGTTACCATTACCAAATATCTGCTGCGTTTCCTGATTTACAGTAATATTACTAAAAACCCGGCCTTCTTTGGCTGCAGTGCTCCTAAAGCAGTAGACAAGGAGGTGACTAAATAATGCCGAGATTTTCCATTGTAAAGAACTACAAAATTTTCTTTAGCATTACTATCATCTTCCTGATTATCGGCTTCGGCTCCATGATTTTCAAGGGCTTTAACCTGGGCATTGACTTTACCGGCGGCAGCATTATGGACCTTAAATTCCAAAAGGCCGTAACTGTTGCAGAGGTACGTGATGTACTGAAGGAGCATAAACTGGGTAATGCTATTATTCAGCTGGAAAGCGCTGACGGTGCAACCTCCTCTGAGGGCGTGCTTATTCGTACCGGCGTTATTAACGACGAACAGCGTCGCATTGTTATGGATGATATGGAATCCAAGCTGGGCAAGTTTGATATCAATCGTGTTGAAAACGTAGGCGCAACCGTAGGTGACGAGCTGATCCAACAGGCTGTTATGGCTATTGTTCTGTCCTGGTTTTTGATGATTGCCTATATTTCCATGCGTTTTGAGTTCAAATTCGCTATTGCGGCAATTATCGCCCTGATTATTGACGTTAGCGTAACCCTGAGCTATTTCTCCCTGTTCCATATGGAGCTGGACTCCTCCTTTGTAGCTGCGCTGCTGACCGTAGTAGGCTACTCTGTTAATGGTACTATCGTAATTTTTGATAGAATTCGTGAAAACCTGAAAATCCACCGCCGCAGCGAAAGCATGGCAGAAATGATCGACAACAGCATTTGGCAAACCATGGGCCGCAGCATTTACACTGTAGGTACCAGCTTGTTCGCTGTAATTGCAATCTTCCTGTGGGGCGGCGAAACCATTCATAACTTTGCTTTTGCTATGCTGGTTGGCTTCTCCAGTGGTGCTTATACATCCACTCTGCTGGCAGGTCCCTTGTGGCTCTTCCTGAGAGGCAAAAAGGTTACTGACTAAGGCTAAAGTGCTTATTCAATAGACACTCCAAGAAATTGGGGTGTCTATTTTTTTGAGCAGGTCAGGGTGCTATGCGAAAAGGCGACTATCAGTGGATAGCCGCCTTTTTTCCTGAGGACTAAATTTGAGGATTTGTTAGGACTTTGTGATTACTTTGCGCCCTGCACCGCCAGGGTACGGGTAAGGGCCTCGATATTGCTGCTGAGCTTGTCCAGCTTTTCTTCCATGCGGACCAAAAGATACCAGCTGACCAGCATGGGGAAGCCGTACTCCGCAGCAGCACTGACAAGCTTTTCAAACTCCATGGTGTGCTCCTTTTACTTACGCAATTTCCTTGTGCTTATGCTGGTACCACAAGGCCTTGCCCCTGAGCACCGGACCGCCGAAGCGCAGGTCATTACATTGGGGATGGTCGGGAATAAGCCACAAATCCCAACGCATATCAGGGTCGTCGCTGCCTGGGCCGTAGCGGTCCATAAAGGCTATTTCGGCGTGAGTCTTGACAGTGGTGTAGTCAATGGGCAGCTCCAGCCCCTCACACAGATAGGCCACAACCTCGGCCATGCGTTCGATTTGCCTATATGTAGGCGGCTCAGGACCAAAATCCACCTTAGTAGGGCTGACGATTTGAGCGTCAACGCCGCAGCAGAGGGTAACAGCCATGCTGCGTGAATTGCGATTCCAGGTATGAGCCTTACGCTCACTTAAATCATCACAGGTTTGATAAACCGTACCGTCAGCGTCTATGTTGATATGATAATCATCATAGGCTTGGTGGTAATGACCTGCTGTCCAGTGTAAATAAATGTGCTTGATACTGCCTCTGGCAATCTGTGCCAGCGAAAGCAGCTCCTTATGAGTAATGGGACGGGGATTGTCTACCAGCATTTTGCACCTCGTTAAAAAATGTTGTAGGAATACCTCTCAGTCAGCTGCGCTTCTCTTCGATTAAGGTTGCCGTTCGTACTATTGGACTTAAGCCTCTCCTTTTAAGGAGAGGTGGCAACGCCGAAGGCGTTGACGGAGAGGTAAGACCTACATGCCTAGCATATAGAAAAATATGCAAAGCGTTAATAGTGAAAACTTAGTTCAGCTCTTCAATAGTGGTGTTGCGGATCTGGGCCTTGCTGATGGAAGCCAGCTTGCCGTCAGTACCGGTGGCGAAAACATCGGCGGTGATAACCGCCTCCATAGCCTCTTTGGCCTCGGTCAGGGTCAGACCGTTTTTGGGATTTGCCACAGAAATAGTTTTGGATTTACCTTCGTTATTCAAAAAAACAAGCTCTAATACTTTTGCCATATTACCATACTCCTTTGTTGTGTTATTGTGGGGTGAAGACCCCCTGTGTGCCTTCGGCACATCCGTTCGGTCCAGACCGCCCTCTCTTGGCCTGCGGCCAATTCACCTTGCCCCCTTGAATAAGGGGGATCGAGATAATTCGTCGTACTTAATTTAAAACGGCGAACTCTTGCCTCCCCTTTTAAGGGGAGGGGGACCGCGAAGCGGTGGTGTGGTCAGAGCTTACAGGGACTGATCCAGCTTAACCTTGTTGTTAACCATAATGGACATTACGCTTTCTTCCATAAGGCCACCAATCGCAGTAGCAGCGGAATGAATTTTGTCCACTTGGGCGTCGGCTTTGATGCCGTTAAAGGTGCGTGCTTTGGTTTTGTTTTCTCCACTGGTGCTATCCTCCACATTGATGATCATAGAACGTTTGACTACAGATTCAGTAATTGCCATGTTACCATACTCCTTTACAAAATTTTAGCCGTCTCCACCTGCCAGCTGAGCAGGCTTTGCAGGACTGCGCTGCTATTCCGGATTAGGCAGCGTGCCCTAGAGGCTGCTGTGTTTTTGCCTCTCACTTATATAGTGACATCAAAAGTGGCAAAATAGGCTCCGTACCAGAAAAAAATTTTAAAATTTTTTATTTTTCTGCAGAACTAGGGTAAATATATAACTCTCAAAGGGGAGATTTGCTGGTAACTTAAGCCATATTTATGGGTATTGCTAAAAAAGGGGCAGAAACTGAGCTTTTTATCTGCTTAGTTGCTTTTTGTTCTTTTCATGAGCTGTTCTAAAAACTTTTGAAAAAAATTTTAATTAATGGAGCCTATTTTGCTGTAAAAGATGCCACTATATAAGTGAGACTTCTTTTTTTTCTTTTTCTTTTTTTTCTTCCCCGCCTCTCCCTGTTCGTAGTAACAGTTACTATTAACCATAAATCTGAAGTAGGTACTAAAATCTTAGTATTGTTATTTTTAGGATTTATGTAGTACGTATACTTAAATAAAAGCTTTAAAGATATTTAAAAGCTAATTACTAAATTATAAATAAGATTGTAAAATAGAGTAATAATAAAAGATTATGCATAAAAATAAAAAGAGTACTCACTTAAGAGTACTCCCTTTACTACTTCTATTCAGTTAATTTTCCCATTTTGGCTAAGCCTTTACGATATACAGAACGTACAGACTCATATGGTATATCCAATGCTTTACTTACTTCTTTCAGGCTCCTTCCTTCTAGGAAAACCATGGTTAGTATAATGCGTTGTTTTTGAGATAGTCTGCGAAGAATTTCCCAAATCAATCGTCTGATTTCAAAATCATAGATATAATTCCGTGGGTCAGCTATTTCCTCTTGACTCTCATCATCCGTAACCAGGGGAACCTCTAATCTTTGAACTTCTTGATGCTTGCAGATTCTCAGTAGCTTGTACCGCAGATGAATTTGCAGCAGACCCGGCAAATGAACAAAATCATTGCCTTTGTACTTCTTAATGAACTCCAGAAAAATAACCCAGGCGATATTTACTGCATCCTCGCCAAGGTGGTCCTTGTAGTAGCTATTGCCCGCAACCTTTTTGATAAGGGGAATAAAACGGTTACATAATTCATCAATAGCCTTTTGGTCGTTTTCTTGTGCACCACGCACCAGCTGACACAAGATTTCAGCGTTGTTACTGCTTTGTTGGGTACTGCAGTTTGTGTTTACCATTTGATCATGTTACAACTCCTTTACTTGAATTTATATATTTACAGTAAATGATCAAAGGCTTTTGTCGGTACTTCTTAATGACAAAGTCCATAATCTACCCATATTATAGCATATACTTATCAGAAAATTGGAAAATGTCAAATTTATTGTACATTTAATTTGGTATAATATTGCAAACAGCTATTTTTAAAATAGACGATATAAAAATTTTTTTGAAAGGAGCAAGTCTATGGAAATCGAACGGTATTGGATTGAAAATATTGGTCATGTGCTCAACGAAATTCGTGCTGTTTTTGGGTATACTCAGGAGCAGGTGGCAGAGCGTTTAGGCATAAGCCGTCAGCAGCTGATTAATATTGAGCATGGCAAAAATTACATGCGGCTGGACAATTTATTAAAGCTATGTGCTGTGTATGGCATTGAACCGGGACAGCTGTTTGCACAGGCTGGGGTGGAGATAAAGGCCAAACAAAGCAGCCTCAAAGCAAAGGCAAAGCCTAAAAGCAGACGTAAATCCTGAAAGGCAGCAGAGCATAAATGCTGAGGTTGTGGACGGAGGCTTTAGCATTATGTGCCTGCAAAAGAGGGAGTATGGAGACTTCAACCATTGGGAGTTTCCGAATAGTTTACGCAAAAGCAGCAACAGTGATAACTGACCTCTCCGTCAGCTCATTGCATTCGCTGACACCTCTCCTTAAAAGGAGAGGCTTAAGTTCTTTAGAAGGTTTGGTGAGCAGAGCAACAGTGATAGCTGACCCCATGAGTACTTTCGGTACATCCATCCAGCTTAGGCAGCCCTCTCTTGTCTAATGGCCAATTCACCTTGAGCCTTAAAAGGAGTGGCTAAAGTGTGATTGAAGATGAGGCTCTCCTTTTAAGGAGAGCTGGCTGTGAGCGTAGCGAACAGACTGAGAGGTAGATTTGATAACTGCAAATGGTATTAGAGCATTAAAAAAGCACAGCTTTGAGGGATTGCCTCATTGAGCTGTGCTTTTGTATTTGGGGGAAGATTGGACTGTTGTTGAGTGTACGTACAGAATGTTAGCTTGTTAGGATTATAGTGGTTTGTTCTTTATGCAGGAGTTTTGAATTAGGGTGTAGAATTCTAGGCTGTGGATACTAATTTCGGAGGTGTTTGTGATGAAAAAGATTATGGCGATGGTGCTGGCGCTTTGTTCCTTGTGTGCAATCTGTTTTGCAAAGTTGGAGCAGCCAAAGGATGAGAGATGGGTGATTGCTGGCGGGGATGAGGTCAATCAGGAGATTTGGATAGATATTGATTCTATAAATTATGGGAAAAGCAAGGAAATTGGTCATGGTCATCATAACGCTGCTAACATTTGGTTTATGAATATTGACCATAAAGCAGAACTAAAGGTTCTGCTGCTGACGGAATTTGATTTTGAGTGCAGAACTATTCGTCAGGTTAGCTTTTCGGCCTATGATAAGGAACAAAAGTTTTTAGGAACATATCCTGGAAAAATCACCGGAGAACCAGTGATTCCAGGAAGTGTGGGTGAGGATATTTATTCTGTTTTGTCTGATTTGTACGAGCTGCGAAATGATGCAGAAGCTTATGCAATGTATATAAATGGCTTAAAGGCTTATACAGAGCAGTACAAACAAGGAAAAACCGTATAGCTGGCGTAACCTAGATACGTAGTGCAAGGCTTCACGCAAAGGCGTGGAGCCTTGTTGTGTAAATATAGACAAGGGAAAATATAGGGATACAATGTCTCTAGCAGTTATATAGCAAGCTCTATTGTAGTCTGGCTCCGATCGGAATTGGATCTGTCTTGACCTGGGCTGCAGTAGTGGTAACTGCTATTGTTATTTATAAATAGGAGTACAGCTTTTGAGCTGTACTTTTTTGCATTTAAAATTTCAATTAAAAAGTATTTAAAATGTCAAAAAATGTCAAAATTTGTCATTTGTATAGTGTAAAATCATAGCGTATAAGATGCACTTAATATTAGATTATGATAGAATAATAAATAGTAACTTTTAGACGCGAATATGTTTCTGCAATATATTTAACTATGATGTGTTAAGTAAAAGGGGTAGTAATAATGATAGAAATTAGGTTATATAATAATGATTGTATAAGTGCTATGAAGGAATTGGAAAACGATAAAATAAATTTGATCGTTACTGACCCACCATATAATTTAGGTAATTTTATGAAAAATAGAGATACTAATCTTAGTAAAATGAGAGATAATTTTTTTGGTTCTGCCGGATGGGATGATATGGAATTTGATGAGTGGCAAAAATCAATGGATAATTTTTTTTGTGAAGCTGCTCGTGTTATGAAAAAAGGTGGTTCAATGATAGTTTTTATGGCAATAATAAAAGTTGAAACTATTATAAAATTAGCCGAGCGACATGGATTTTACTACAAAACTACAGGTATATGGCACAAGACGAATCCAATGCCAAGAAATATGAATTTACATTTTGTTAATTCTACAGAAGCGTGGGTATATTTTGTTTATAAAAAACGTACTGGCACATTTAATAATGGTGGTACCATGTTCCATGATTTTGTAGAAACATCTGTTACTCCCAATGGGGAACGTAAATATGGAAAGCATCCAACGCAAAAGCCTGAAATTTTAATAAAACATTTTATAAAGATTCTTTCTAATGAAAATGATTGGATATTAGACCCATTTATGGGAAGTGGAACAACAGGTATTGTGGCTAAAAGGAATAATCGTAATTTTATTGGAGTAGAGTTGGATAAAAACTATTTTGAAATTGCAAAACAAAGAATTGAGGAAAAATGTAATGAAACCGATGGTAATTGATTTATTTGCTGGTGTCGGAGGACTTTCTTTAGGATTTGAAAATATTGGCTTTGATGTTGTTGTGGCTAACGAATATGATTCTTCCATAGCTGAAGCTTATAAAGCTAATCATAAGAAAACGAAGATGATAGTTGGTGACATAACATCATTGAACTTGGAAGAAGTATTTAGTTCCTATATCGATAAAATTGACGTTATAATTGGTGGACCACCGTGTCAAGGCTTTTCGCAAAAGGGTAAAAGAAAAACGATTCATGACGAAAGAAACTTTTTGTTTAAATATTATGTTTCTGTTGTTAACCTTGTTCGACCTAAATATTTTGTAATGGAGAATGTCCCTAATCTATTAACTACTGAAAAAGGATATTTTTTTAATGAGATAGAAGAATTATTTAATACTATGGGATATTCTTTAGAACACGGTGTATTGAATGCATCTGATTATGGCGTTCCACAAAATCGTAGGCGAGCTATTATAATAGGTAAACTGCATGGGGAAGCGCCTAAGTTACCACACCCCAAGAAAGAAAAGGTTACTATTTGGGACGCTATTAGTGATTTAGCTTATTTGTCTTCTGGAGAAGGAACTGATGAACAGAATTATATTAATAAACCGATGAGTTCTTATCAGAAAAAATTACGTTCTGGCTCCAGTGTTCTATATAATCATGTAGCAACTAGACATTCTAAATTAGCTTTAGAACGATTGGCCATGATTCCTCCTAATGCAGGGAAAGAAGTGTTACCTGAGGAACACTTAACAAAGTCTATTTATAGTGGTACTTGGACTAGGATGAGAAAAGATGAAATTTCCGTTACAATAACAACTAGGTTTGATACACCATCTTCTGGAAAGTTTACACATCCGTTTTTAGATAGAGCTATTACTGTTAGAGAAGCTGCTAGAATACAATCGTTTCCGGATACATTCAAGTTCATTGGTAACAAAGGTTCTCAGATGAAGCAAGTTGGTAATGCTGTACCACCACTTTTGGCATCATCTATTGCTGAGGTAATTATGGAAGATATTAGTAAGGAGCATCGTAATGAATAGACCAAATAGCATACCAGTATATGATGATTTAGATTTGAAATTGGGTATAAAATCATCATTGCCAAATGTAAAGAGTACTATTGCGTTGATGATATTGCTTTGGGAAATTGCAGATAGGCCAGCCAAACTAGCATATTCGAAACAGGAAGATAAAAGTATAATTTTAACAGAAGAACTCCAAAGCAAAATATACGATACACTGTCAAAAGAGTACAAATTATTCGATAAAGATAATAAGGATATCGTTGCAGCTATAAACAATAACCAGTTATTTAGATCTCAATTAGAAGCGTTAATTGTTGCGTTTGAATTAGTATGGAAATTAGCAAAGATTGGTTTTGTTGATACAAATAAAGCTGCTAGTGCTGAACGAACAGGTGGTGTTCGCTATCCGAAAGTATTGTATTATACCAGCAATATGGATATAATTCACTTACTTATTGAAAGTGATTATAATGGTTATTTTGGAGTTTTGCTACGGTGGATGGGAATTGATTTACCATACTTGCCACATCAAGAGGAAAGATTGTTAAAATTACTAACTGTTTTATCAGAGGGAGCTATCTTTAAATTAGTAGATAAGAATAGTAATATTTTATTTAATCAAAATTCAATCTATAAAAAGCTTATGGAAACTGATGACAGTGTAGATATTAATGGCGATAAAGAGGCAAAAGGTTCTTTAAGGATATTAAAATCTTTATTATCTGATTCTATGAATCCGTATCTAACATATTCTCCAAATGAGGGTGTTACAAAAAATTCATGTAATGAATGTAACTTAAAAGACTACCAAAGACGAGTAGACATGTTTCTTAAATTGTCTGCAACCAAGGTAGTTCGGCCAGAATATTTAGATGAAAGCCTAAATATATCTGAAGAAGATATAAATATTCTCCTAGATATGGATACACACCGTCTTACTGGTGCCAACAACATTCTTTACTACGGCGTTCCAGGAAGCGGTAAAAGCTGTAGAGTTGATGAAGAATGCAAAGCCAAAAAGATTTCTGAGCAATGTATGCGTAGGGTAGTATTCCATCCTGATTATACTTATTCTGATTTTGTTGGTCAGATTTTACCTGCTATTGAGCAAAAAGAAGATGGAAGCGAGGGTAAGCTTTGCTATAAATTTATTCCTGGTCCATTTACTCAGATTCTCAAAACTGCTTATAACAATCCAACTGAACATTGTTGTCTGATAATTGAAGAGCTTAATAGAGGTAATGCTCCTGCAATTTTTGGTGAAATTTTCCAGTTGTTAGATCGTGATGCTGATGGTAATAGTAAGTATGGTATATTTAACGCAGATATAGCAGCGGAAGTGTTTGGTGAAGAGACAAAACAGATTCGCATACCTTCTAATCTTGATATAATTGCGACGATGAATACGTCTGACCAGAATGTTTTTGTTATGGACACAGCATTTCAAAGACGTTGGAAGATGCGATATATCAAAAATAGATTTGAAGGCGAACAGGCAGATAAACGCATTGTAGGTAGCAATATAACTTGGAAGGCTTTTGCTGAGACTGCAAATGACATTATCAGCCATAATAGCTTTGGTATGGGCAGCACTGAGGATAAAGGCCTGGGTGCATACTTTGCTATAGGAAAGGAATTGGAAGAAAAAGACAGTTTCTCAGAGAAGGTACTAAAATATCTTTGGGATGATGCTGTAAAGCTTAGTAGAGAGCAGCTTTTTAGAAAAGACCTATGCAGTTTACCTACTATGTTTGATGAATTTGAAAATGGTGGTCTAGCTTCTGTTTTAAAAGAAGAAGTTTACAATGCTATGGTTAATGCAAGCAATAACCAACTAAAGCAAGATGATGGTTCTACTGATAAGGGTAATGTAGAGGGCTAATGTAAGATATTGGGGGGAAGATAATTGTTGAGGGAACATTGTAATATTAATACCAATTCTGATACTGATATCTTTGTTGGCTTAAAGTGTGTTAACAACAATTATGAAGTCCATTTTCCGTTAGGATTCTGTTGTGCTGCTGATGAGGATGGCTTACGTGAAGATATTTTGTTGTTGCTGTCTGTTTTGGCAAACAATACTGAGCGTAATGAATCATCAGGTGATTTTTCTAATGTAACAACAAATGAAATAAATACACCTTTAGTATCATACCTCTACCTGATTAGAGACTTTGTTACAAGAGGCTATTATAAAGAGTGCTTTATTGAGTATACCAATTCCAAGAAAGGCAAGATAAATTGGAATAGGACAATAAAGATGTTAAAACCTGTTGTACAAAGCAATGAGTTCTATTATCTGGACTTTTTGACAAAAAAGACCACTGTTAATGAAAATGATCTTATTACACTAATCCACCAGTATTGTGTTTATAGAAGCTATAAAGCAATAGGATGGCTATTTACCAAGTATTTGCCAGCACGTCCTACCATACCATTTAATCGTGAGTGGTTCAGAAGTATTATTCTTAATAAGCTGAGTAAGACATTTGTTGATAGAGAAAAGCTTTTGTTTTCTAATATGCTTAAAATTATCGACAATGAACCAGATAATGGTCTGGAGACTTTGAATTTCACTTTTGGTACTTCAAGATTTGAATACGTTTGGGAACGAATGATAGATAGAGTATTTGGCGAAAGTAATAAAGCAGACTATTTCCCGAAAACAGAATGGACTCTTTTTGATGGGAAAACCTATGCCAATTCCTCTTTGGAACCTGACACAATCATGTTATACCAAAATGATGTATATGTACTTGATGCTAAATATTATAAGTACGGAGCTACAGGAATTCCTAGACATTTGCCTGAAACCAGTTCTATCAATAAACAAATTACCTATGGTGAGTACATTGCCAACGAAAGACGTTTTCGTGATTTACATGGCGAAAACATGAAGGTATACAATGCTTTTATTATGCCTTTTGACGCTCATGATAAGCTCTGGAATTCAGATAATAGAAAATACATTGGCAAAGCAACTAGCGACTGGAAAAAGAATACTGAGGAATACGAGGTTGTCCACGGAATTTTACTGGATGTAAAGTACCTCATGCAGTTGTCAGATTCTAAGAGTCATAAGGAAATTATGGAAATAGCTCAGCTTATATTGGATAATAGCAACTGATATTGCTGTAATTGTTGCAGATTCATTATAGAGAGTTGTACTAAATGGATATTATTAAATTTTTATGATTTAGAAGAGCTTTTTGATTTGCATTCTTACTCTGAATATGATGAGGATTAAGGTGTAAGCTGGACGATATGATTTAGGAAAACAGCCATCGCATGATGAATTTGTATTGTTTGTTCCTTTGCAAGATATATAAGCTATACCAATCATTTTAGGGGGTTATTGTATGTCTGAAATGAGTAAAATTCAGGGTACGCCGTGGCACGTGGGAAGGTATACCCGTCAAGAGGGCGACGAGCGTCGTCATAAGTCTAACTGTGTTTATTTTAGGAAGAAGGATAAATTCTGTACCAAATGTTATGTGGGATGCATTGGTTCTGCTCATTGTGATTATTATGAAAGCAAAAAGGAGGCTGCTGAGGAAAGCCTTTTGGAAATTTGCACTAAGCTCCGCAATACCGAGGCTCTTAAAAAGCTCGAAATGGCCAATAAAATTACGTTTGTTGAGGGCATGAGGGTTTATCGGAAAAGCAATGGTGCCTTTGGCAATGTTGTGCGAGTGTACAAGAATCAAGGGGTAAAATATGTAGACATTGATTTTGGCGGGAAGGTTGTGTCGTTTAATTACGAAAAAACAGTTGCAGCAGATGGATTCATGGCAGTGAAGAACAGATAGTTCGATGCAAAAGGGGATTAATGTGTTGCTGGTATTCCACTGTTTGCTGCAGCTAATATTTTACAGAGGTGATTTATTATGATGCTCGTAAAAGGTCCTGATGGTTTATACATTATTACGCCCAAACATTCTGTAGGCGAAACCATTTCCTGGCGATGTGATGACGGACAGCTGCTTTCCGGCGTGGTTAAGCACGTTGACAAGTCTGTGACCAGTGCTGGTGCTAAGGTTCAATATCATGTGGAAAGCACTCATTTAGGTGAGGCCAAGATGTATGTTGTAGATTCTCAGGATGTACTGCCTGAGGACGAATAATAATTGCAGCTATAGTTAAAATCTGTTATATTCTAACCAACAACAGCACTACCACCATCTTTCAGTGACGCATTCCTGGGATGGCGGTGGTGCTTTTGCTTTCTGAACTGTTAAGCATATCTTAATAGTTGGATAGTATGGTTCAATATGGTAGGTGTCAAGTAAGCGTCAAATAGAAAGGGATTGCTCACCATATGACAGCCTAAAATTATGGTTCTCGGTATTTTTGGTAGCACAACTAGCGCAAGTTGCACTACTGTCATTGTCACTACTTGCAGGAACTGGCGCAAGTTGCGCAAAATTTTCGTATGAAAGTAGACGTGAAAAAACGTTTGCTTTTAAAGTTAAGATATGTTATAATAACCTTAGTTGTACGGGTAGCCCTAAATTTTGGGGAGGTCGTACCTGGTTGTTTTGAACCAGTGGCACTTTAGTCGAGCTTTCGGCTAGAGTGCCTTTTTTATTGTGATAATGCGCATTATCTGAACATTGAAAATGTGATATACTAAAGGAGGATAAAGATGAATCAATCCCAATACGAAGCTTTAACTATCCAAGATGATTTCATGTTCAAAAAGGTAATGCAGTGCAAGCGTATTTGTATGAGGCTCATTAGTGAGATTATGCAGGTGGAAGTGCGCGATATCACCTATCTGGAAACGGAAAAGACTATTGAGGCCTATATTGAAGGCCGGGGAATCAGGCTGGATGTGCTTGTTGCTGATGAAAAGGGTACTCATTACAATATAGAAATGCAGGTGCGCAATACTGTAGGTAAGTCCACAGGCAAAGCTTTGCTGCCTAAGCGGACCAGGTATTACCAAGGCAGCATTGATACTGATATGCTGCAAAAGGGACAGAATTTTGATGAGCTGCCGCCTTTGGTGCTGATTTTTATCTGTGCCTTTGATTTGTTTGATCAGGATCGTTATCTGTATGAGTTTAAGAGCAGATGTACAGAGGATTACGAGCTGGTGCTGGATAACGAAGTTACAGTGATGTTTTTAAATGCATTGGGACACAGGGGGAATGTGTCTCAGCTAGTGAAGAATTTTTTACAATACGTCAATGACCACGTACCCAAAGATGACTTTACCAACGAGGTAGAGGACGAGGTGGTACGCTTGAACCATGACAAGGAAGTGAGGCGAGAGTTTATGGTGCTGTCTACGAGGCTAAAGGATGCGGAAATGATTGGTGAAGAAAAGAAAGCTAGGAAAATTGCAATTAACATGCTTAAGAAGAGCTATGAATTGGATGAAATAATAGATTTGACTAAGCTTTCCGAAGCAGAAATCCGCTCTCTTGCTCAGGCCAATGGGGTGGAAGTAAAGGAGTAGAGTTTCATATTTCAAGCAGCTTAAAAGCAAATATGAAAAAATGTTTGCTTTTAAAGTTAAGATGTGTTATAATAGCTATAGTTGTACGGGTAGCCTTAGTTTTTAAGGAGGTCGTACCTGGTTGTTCTGAACCAGTGGCACTTTAGTCGAGCTTTCGGCTAGAGTGCCTTTTTTATTATGGAAGGTGGGGATTACTTTGTTAGAGATGTTTTATAACGATAATATTCCTGAAGAACAGAAACAAATTGTACGAGAAATGATTAGGCGTGGGTGCGATATAAAGGAGATTAAAAAATGCACTAATCTTAGTGAAGATGATATTGAGCAAGTTAGTGAAGAACATTTTGACGAATATTTTGGACATCAAGCTTATGAAATTTATCGTGAAAAATACACTAAAGCTGTTGCGGAAAGACGTAAAATTGTTGGTGAAGGTATTGTCCTTGATGCATTTAGAATAGGTTATCTAAGAGGATATAAATTAGTATATCAAAATATATATTTTAGGCTACTTAATGATTTGCGAGTTGAATATTTAAAAAAAGAAAACTCTGCTGAAAATGATGCTAAATGCCAGCTATTGAGTCTTAATGAGCTTATTGATTTACTTGCGGAAACTAAAAATAGCAATGAGCACGTAGATACCGAGGCGAACAAAGATGAAAAATCTGAATGATTACTTGACGATGCCATATCGTATGGAAATTGTAGAGGATAAGGATGAAGGCGGTTATGTAGTTTCATTTCCAGATTTGCCCGGCTGTATTGCTTGTGGGGAAACGATAGAAAGTGCGGTAGCTAACGGGGCAGATGCAAAAAAAGCATGGTTGGAAGCAGCTCTTGAAGATGGTCTTAAGCTTTCCGAAACAGAAATCCGTTCCATTGCTCAGGCCAATGGGTTGGAGGTTAAGGCGTAGGGGTATGTACATCATTCCGTCGCTTCTGGTGGCTTTTTCATTTGACTTTTAATTACAAAAATTATATAATTTTTAGTATGTGTAAGCTGATAACTGTAGCAAAATGTTAACAGTGTAGCTATATTTCATTTATTAAGGAGCGAATGGATTGTTATGAAATACATGACTGGTAATGAAATCCGCGAAAAGTTTTTGAAATTTTTCCAGGACAGACAACATTTGATGCTGCCTAGTGCATCCCTGATTCCGCAGGATGACCCGACCCTGCTGATTATCGGTGCTGGTATGGCTCCCTTCAAGCCTTTTTTTACTGGCAAGATGAAGCCTCCTGCTACTCGTATTACTACCTGCCAAAAATGCGTACGTACTGGCGATATTGAGAACGTAGGCCGTACTGCGCGTCACCATACTTATTTTGAAATGCTGGGTAACTTTTCCTTTGGCGATTACTTTAAAAAGGAAATTATCCCTTGGAGCTGGGAGTTCCTGACTAAGGAGCTGGAGCTGCCTGCTGACAAGCTGTGGATTACTATCCATACTGAGGATGACGAAGCTCATGATCTGTGGCGTGAGGTTGGCGTTCCTGAAGAGCGTATTGTTCGTCTTGACGACAACTGGTGGGAAATTGGCAGCGGTCCCTGCGGCCCTGACTCCGAAATCCACATTGACCTTGGTCCTGAGCGTGGCTGTGGCAAACCTACCTGTGGCCCTGGCTGCGACTGCGACCGTTATCTGGAGCTGTGGAACCTGGTATTCACCCAGTTCAACCAGATGCCTGACGGTACCTATCCTCCGCTGAAGAGCAAGAACATCGATACTGGTGCTGGCTTGGAGCGTTTGGCTAGTGTTATCCAAGGCAAGCCCTCTAACTTTGAAACTGACCTGATGTTCCCGATTATTGAGTATGCTTGCAAGGTTGCAGGTGTTGAATATGGCAAGGATGATGACACTGACGTTTCTCTGAAGGTTATTGCTGACCATGCCCGCAGCATGACCTTTATGATTGGCGATGGTATTCTGCCTTCCAATGAAGGCCGCGGCTATGTTCTGCGCCGTATCCTGCGTCGTGCAGTTCGTCATGGCCGTCTGATCGGTATTAGCGACAAATTCCTGGCTGGCGCTGTTGATGTTGTTATCAGCATGTTTGGCCATGTATATACCAACCTTTCCGAAAAACGCGATTATATCCAAAAGGTTATCGACATGGAGGAAACTTCTTTCCTGCGCACCTTAAAGCAAGGCAGCGAGCTGCTGAACGAGGAAATCGCAAAACTGAAAGCAGAAGGCAAGACCGTTTTGGACGGTGCTACTGCTTTCAAGCTGAACGATACTTTTGGCTTCCCCTGGGAGCTGACTGCTGAAATTCTGGAAGAGCAGGGCCTGACCATGGATAAAGAGGGCTTTGACGCTGCTCTGGAGGTTCAGCGCCAAATGGCTAGAGACGCTCGTAACGACAAGGCTGGTCGTCCTGTTGTTTATGAAACCAAGGGCGTTGATGTTGCTGCTCTGAAGGTTGATGAGTCCGAGACTAATGGTACTATTGTGCAAATGTATCCTGCTCATGACGCACAGGCTATTGAGTCTGCTGAGGATGGCAGCGAGGTTGCTGTTATCTGCGACGTTACTCCTTTCCACGCAGAGGGCGGCGGCCAGCTGGGTGACATCGGTACTATTACTGCTCCTACCGGCGTTATCAGCGTAAATGTTACTAAAAAGCTTCCTGACGGCGCTGTTATTATGATTGGCTCTGTTACTGAGGGTACTGTTTCCGTTGGCGATGCAGTTACCTTTACTGTAGAAATGGGCCGTAAAAACGATATTGCCCGCAACCATACTGCAACTCACCTGCTGCATGCAGCTCTGAAGCAGGTTCTGGGCGACCATGTAAACCAAGCAGGCAGCTATGTTGGTCCTGACCGTCTGCGCTTTGACTTCTCCCACTTCTCCCAAGTAACTGAAGAGGAGCTGAAGGAGGTAGAGGCTATCGTTAACGAGCAGATTTTGGCAAGCAAGGCTGTTGAAATCGAAGAGCTTCCTATTGAAGAGGCTAAGAAGAAGGGCGCAATGGCTCTCTTCGGCGAAAAATATGGCGATATTGTACGTGTAGTTACCGTTCCTGGCTTCTCCATGGAGTTCTGCGGCGGCAGCCACGTTGAAAATACCGCTAAGATTGGCATGTTCAAGATTGTTTCTGAGGGCTCCAGCGGTGCTGGCGTGCGTCGTATTGAGGCTGTGACCGGTCATGGTGCAGTTGCTCATGTTAACGAGACTGAGGAAATGGTTAAGGGCTTGGCTGCAAGCCTGAAATGCCGTGTTGCTGATGTTCCGGCTCGTCTGGAGGCTCTGCAGGCAGAGCTGAAGGCTGCTCAGAAGAAGGCAGAGGAGCTGGCTGGCGAAATTGCTAAGGCTCAGGTTAGCGACGTTGCTGACAAGGTTAAGGATGTTAAGGGTGTTGCTGTGCTGGCACAAAAGGTTAACGCTGACAGCATGGACGCTCTGCGTAATTTGGGCGACCAAATGCGTGACAAGGTTGGCGGTGTAGTTGTTCTGGCAGCTGCAATCGGCGACAAGGTTAGCATTCTGACCATGGCTACTAAGGACGCAGTTGCTAAGGGCGTACACGCAGGCAATGTTGTTAAGGCAGTTGCTAAGATTTGCGGCGGCGGCGGCGGTGGTCGTCCTGATATGGCACAGGCTGGTGCTAAGGACGCTTCCAAGATTGATGAAGCTCTGAGCGCTGCTTACGGCATTATCGAAGACCAAATTAAATAATTAACCTAAGGGGCTGGAGCAGTGCTTCGGCCCCTTTTCTAAATACTGCAAATATGCTAAAATATTTCTATGTAGTCGAAAGGATGGTGTTATTATGACAGAAGTATCTCAGGAAACAATGATGTTTAAGCGTCAGCCGGAAAAGCTGGATGTTGCGGAGACCATCAAGGAAGTCTACAAGGCGTTGGAGGAAAAGGGCTATAACCCCGTTGACCAGCTGGCAGGCTATCTGCTTAGCGGTGATCCTACCTATATTACCAGCTATGACAACGCGCGCACTAAGCTGCGTCGTCATGAGCGCTATGAGCTGATTGAGGCTATGGTGGTAAATTATCTGGAGCAGATTAACAAGAAATAAGGAGAATTCTATGCGTAGTATGTCCCTGGATGTGGGAACAAGAACTATTGGCATTGCTGTTAGTGACTTGATGGGCATGATTGCCGGCGGTGTGGAGACCATTAAGCGTACCACTCTGGAGCGTGATTTTGAACGCATTGGCCAGCTTATCAAGGAGCATGATGTTGATACCCTGGTGGTGGGCTATCCTAAAAATATGAATGGTACCATTGGGGAGCGTGCCCAAAGCTGCGAGGCTATGGCTGAGGAGCTGCGTCAGCGCTTTGAGGGCATCAAGGTAGTGCTGTGGGACGAGCGTCTTTCTACTGTTGCAGCAGAAAAGGTGCTGGTTGATGCTGATTTGCGTCGTAAAAAACGCAAAAAGGTTATTGATATGATGGCGGCTGTGGTAATTTTGCAAAATTATCTTGACAGCAGAATGCTGCAGCGTAAGCTTTAATTGACAGAAGTGTCCGAAATATTATAAAATACTCTTAGAATAATGTGGTGCCTGCATCATGCTGAGCTGGCAAAGGCTGTCAGCAAATTTGATGAGGCGGACACAGGATTATTATGCGAGGTGCACAATGAGCGAAGAAATCAAAAACGAAGAATTAGAAGCTATGGCTGAAGAAGAATATGATGAAGTAATCGTTGTTACTAACGATGCTGGCGACGAAATGTATTTCGTACAGGAATGCATTTTCCCCGTAGGCGACAAAACCTTTGCACTGCTGGTAGATGTTACCGAGGAAGATGAGTGCGAGGAAGGCTGCGACTGCCACGAGCATCATCATGATGAAGAATGCGACTGCGAAGATAATGTAGTTCTGGCTCGCGTGGTATTCGACGAAGATGGCAACCCCGAATATATCGCTCCTACCGAAGAAGAATTCGAAGAAGCTAAAGCTGCTTACGAAGCTCTGGAGTTTGAAGACGAAGAGTAAAAAAATTACCGGACTTCGGTCCGGTATTTTTGTGTGGAGAGTTTCTGATGGATAAATTACAGGCTTTACTAAAGAGTAAAACCTTTTTGTCTATTGTGGCGGCAGTCTTTGTTGTGGTAATCTTAGGAACCAGCTATATGATGAAGGTTCAGGGAAATAATTCTGAATTCGCCAGAAAGGGTTCCCACCTGATTACTATCAAGGAGGGTATGACAACCGGCGATATTGCACAGCTGCTCCACGAGCAGCAGCTGGTCAAGAATCCTGACGCCTTTCGTCAGGAGGTGCGCTTTAAGGGCCTTGGCACTAAGCTGAGAGCTGGCACCTACCAGATTGACGGTGGTATGAGCAATCGGGAGATCATGGAGCTCATTGCCAAGGGCGAGGTGCAGTATATCAAGTTTGTGGTGCCTGAGGGCTATACTGCAGTGCAGATAGGCAAAAAAATGGAGTATGAGGGAATTGGCAGCGCTGAAAAATTTATTGCGGCGGCTAAGGATTATGCTCCCTATGATTATATGAAAACTGACGACCCCAATGTTATCTTTAAGACGGAGGGCTTTCTTTTTCCTGCTACCTATGATTTTCCTGTAGGCGTTACGGAAACGCAGGTTATGGAGCGACTTGTAAAGCAGTTTGACATTGAGGTTAAGGGGTCCGGTATTTATAAGACTGTGGAGGAGCGTAAGCTGGTGCTCCGTGATGTGGTGAATATGGCGGCCATGGTGGAGAAGGAGGCAGTTCACCCTGATGAGCAGCCCAGAATTGCCGGCGTTTTCCTGAAGCGTTTGGAGATTGGTATGCCTATTCAGTCCGATACTACTATTCAGTATATTTTGGGCGCACAAAAGGAAATCATTACCTACGCTGATACGGAGATCCAAAATCCCTATAATACCTACCAAAATCCCGGTCTTCCCCCAGGCCCCATAGCCAGCCCTGGCGTAAGCGCTATGAAGGCCGTTCTGGAACCGGAAAAAACTGATTATTTGTATTTCGTGGCGGAGAAAAACGGCTACCATCGTTTCTCCAAGACATATGATGAACACTTGCGTGCCATTCGTGAGATTGGCTAATGGAGGCAGGAATGGCAAAATTATTACATAAGCCGGAGCTTTTGGCGCCGGCAGGCAATATGGAAAAGGGCAAAATGGCACTGCTCTATGGTGCAGACGCTATTTATCTGGGAGGCAAGATGTTTGGTCTCCGTGCCTTTGCCAACAATTTTTCTACTGAAGAAATTGCGGAGATGTGTGCATATGCTCACAGCCTGGGCAAGAAGGTTTATGTTACCGTAAACATTTTTGCTCATAATGAGGACGTGTCCAAGCTGCCTAATTATCTGCTGGAGCTGGAAAAGGCTAAGGTTGACGCTTTGCTCATATCGGATTTGGGCGTGTGGTCTACAGCTCGTCAGGTTGTGCCTAATATGGCTCTGCATGTGAGTACTCAGGCCAACACTACTAACTACGCTTCTGTAAAGGCGTGGGAGCAGCTGGGAGCTGAGCGTGTTGTTTTGGCCCGCGAGCTGAGTCTGGCGGAAATTGCTGAAATCAGCGACAAGACTAATGTGGAGCTGGAAACCTTTGTTCATGGCGCCATGTGCATTTCCTATTCTGGTCGCTGCTTGCTCAGCAGCTATCTGACCGGTCGTGACGGCAACCGCGGTGCCTGCACTCAGGCCTGCCGCTGGGAGTATAATATGTATAAGCTGGGCGAGCAAAAGCGTCCTGGCGAATACTTTGATATTGAAGAGGATGAGCGCGGAACCTATATCATGAATTCCAAGGATCTGTGCCTCATTGAATATCTGCCGGAGCTGATGCGTGCCGGCGTGTGCAGCCTGAAGATTGAAGGCCGCATGAAGAGCGTCCATTATGCTGCAACTGTTGTCAGCGTGTACCGCAGAGCTATTGACAAATGCTGGGAGGATATGGATAATTATTCCGTACCTGAGGAATGGATTACGGAGCTGAACAAGGTATCCCATCGTCAGTATACCACTGGCTTTGCAGTGTCTAAGCCTGACCGCAGTGCTCAGGTTTATAATACCTCCAGACAGGAGCAGACCCATGATTTTGTGGGTATTGTAGAGCGCTATGACGAAGAAGCAAAGCGTGCTTATTTTGAACAGCGCAATAATGTTAAGGCAGGGGAGCAGCTGGAGCTTTTGATGCCGGACGGAACCCTGATGCCCTTTGTTTTAGAGGAAATGCAGGATGAGGAGGGCACATCCATTACCTGCGCACCTCATGCTCAGCAGAAATTTTCTGCTAAGAGCGATGTTAAGCTGTTGCCCTATAGTTTATTAAGAAGAAAGGTTGTAGAAAATGAGCGAAAATGACCCTGGCCCCCATAGTATGATTTACGCACAGGTTGCACCGGAGCGTATTGCCGATGTGAACTGGATTATGGAGGGCTACGAGTATTTGGCCCTAGTAGGAACTGTTGACGGCAGTGCAGGACTGATCAAGTTCTACACCACCCCTGACACCTACTTCGATACCATTGATATTCTCGAAAATATGCCATTTGAAGTAAATATTGTAGATTATTGATTGCCTAAAGCAGATAAATATTAGCCTTAAACAGCTATTGTGGTGGTTAATATTGTATAAATTGTTGAAAGTTTTGCTAATGAGTGGTAAAATATTTAGGTGAATTGTATCATTCTTGACGCGGATAAGAAAGAGGGTTGAAGTAATGGCGCGTGTAAACCGAGTTTTGGAGCTTTTGGCGAGAGAGCAGATTGACTGCGTCATTATCAAGGACGTAACTACTATTCGTTATATCACTGGCTTTAGCGGCGATTCCAGCCTTTTTTATCTGGACCGCAGCCAGGGCGTTCTCATTACTGACGGTCGCTACACTGAGCAGGCCAAGGCTGAGCTGAAGTTTTTTAAGGTTATGGAATACCAGCCTCAAAACAACGCCAGCATCTGGCAGGCAGCAGCGTCTTTGGCTAAGGCTGCAGGTGCTAAGGTAGTGGGCTTTGACGGAGATAATTATTCCTTTACGGATTATACTCTGCTCCAGTCTATTTTGGAGGGGGTAAGTCTGCGCAGCCTTGATTTTAGCGATATCCGTATGATTAAGGACAAGCGTGAGCTTGATATGCTGCTGAGAGCGGCAAGCATTGCTGATGATGCCTTTGTGCGTCTTTTGGAGGATATCCGTCCTGGCCGCAGCGAGCGTTCCCTTGCAGGACGCCTGGAGTATTATATGCGTATGCTGGGCAGTGAAAAGACCTCCTTTGACACCATTGTGGCATCAGGTTATCGCAGCGCTCTGCCTCATGGTATGGCCAGCGACAAGGTGCTAGAGGTTGGTGACTTTGTAACCTTTGACTTTGGTGCTGTTTATAAGGGCTATCATTCAGATATTACCCGCACTGTTGTTTTAGGTATGGCAACACCTTGGCACAAAGAAATTTATACCGTAGTAGAGGAGGCCCAGCTGAAGGGCTTAAAGGCTGCTAAGGTAGGTATGACGGGCAAGGAGCTGGATGCTATTGTGCGTGACAGCATTACTGCCTGTGGCTATGGCGATAATTTTGTTCATGGCTTAGGTCATGGCGTGGGTTTGGAAATTCACGAAATGCCCAATATTAATAAGCGCGGTGAGACTGTGCTTAAAACCGGTATGATTTTTACCATTGAACCTGGTATATACATTCCCGGCAAAGGCGGGGTTCGTATAGAAGATACTGTTATTTTGACTGAGGAAGGGGCTAAGGCCTTAAACGGTGTCAAAAAGCAGCTTATTGAAATTGTTTAAGATTTATAATTATAGGAGGGCTTAAAATGATTTCTACCAATGAATTCAAAACAAACGTAACCGTAACCATCGACGGCGATGCTTGGCAGGTTGTTGAGTTCCAACACGTAAAACCTGGTAAGGGCGCTGCTTTCGTTCGCGCTAAAATGCGCAACCTGTGCACTGGCGCAGTAGTTGAACGCACCTTCAACGCTGGTGAGCGTCTGCCTAAGGCTCGCATTGACCGCCGCGAAATGCAATATCTCTATGAATCCGACGGAATGTATGTATTCATGGATAACGAATCCTTTGAACAACTGGAGCTGACCAAAGAAACCCTGGGCAATGCTCTGAACTTCCTGAAAGAGAACATGGACGTAAAAATCATGATTTATGAAACCCGCGTTCTGGGCGTTGACCTGCCTAACACCGTTGAACTGACCGTAGTTGAAACCGAACCCGGCATCAAAGGTGATACCGCTACCGGCGGCAGCAAAAATGCTACCATGGACACCGGTTATGTAGTAAAAGTTCCTCTGTTCATCAACGAGGGCGACGTACTGGCTATCGATACCCGTACTGGCGACTACATTTCCCGCGCTTAATTTTAGCAACAAGACAGCAGTGATTAATTTCACTGCTGTTTTTTTGGTTCTTTAACTATTGTTGGGGTTTCTAGTGAAAAGTTAATATCTTTTCCTTTA
>ERZ773243.509-NODE-509-length-56067-cov-22.960991_pt1 | contig 56067 bp, 48 predicted proteins | sample MGYA00580520_ERZ773243 | MGnify/ENA primary metagenome ERZ773243 (study PRJEB29015, sample SAMEA2737747) | human gut metagenome | biome: human gut; feature: human-associated habitat; material: faeces | place: China | collected 2012 ... | reverse complement strand
GCCTTATTGTTCCTACAACAGCTTCTCAGGCTACACAGCCGACAACAGCAAGACCAACACAGCCAACAACAGTAAGACCTACACAGCCGACTACAGCAAGACCTACACAGCCGACTACAGTAGCTCCGACAACACAGTCACCTACACAGGGCACAAACCTTAACATCTCAAGTAAATCTAACTACTTCTCAAATGCAAATGTAACATTTAAGAAGGGCGATACAGTTTGTCTTGAGTACATTGTAGATTCATCAATGAATCTCGTAAATGCAGAGTGGACACTTACTTACGATAACACAAAGCTCGCTGTTGATAAGGAGCGTTCAGCTAAGCTTATGCCATATGTTACTAACGAGGTTACTAACATTATGGACGCTAAGGGCACAATCAAATCTAACTTCAGTGAAATTCAGAATCTTGCTGATTTCAGCAACGGCAAGGCTCTTGCAAGAGTTTACTTCAATGTAATCGGCACAGGCGACACAACAGTTGACTTCAACCTTAAAACACTTAGCGTAGGTTACCTTGACAGCAACTACAACCTTAAGTTCAAGCCTGTTGTAAGAGGCGGAGTAGCTCAGACAGATGTTACTTCAACTCCTGGTTTTGAAAACTTCACAGCTAAGACAAGCACAAAGATTTCTGCAACAGCAGAGCCAACTGACGAGGTAACACTCAACTTTGTTGTTCCAAAGACAGTATCAAGTCCTAAGTGTTGGAATGACGGTATTTACCTTGCATACAGCAACAACTACCAGCTCAACTCATTCACAAAGATTCCGCTCACAAAGACAACAGAGTATCTCACACCTGACTTAAAGTCAACAAAACTCATAAACGGCACATATGCTCTCTACTCGGTATCACTTACAAAGGAACAGGCAGAGGCTATTAACAAGGCAACATATGTTGTTCTTACAAACAAGTCAAATTATTACAGAACTTATGTAAGCTCAAAGTACAACTTACTTAAAGCTCCGTCAGGCACATACAGTGCAGACTACAACACAGCTAAAACTTCAGTAGCAGACCTCAACGGCTACACATTCATTATGAACGGTGATGTAGCAACAGGCACAAGCATTGACGGTTTCGGTACATACACAGGTTACTGGACAAAGTGCACAACTATCAATGCTGTAGCTCCTGCATCTGCTAAGTGGAAGAACTGCTGGAATCAGGGTGTTTACCTTGCTTACAGCAACGACTATAAGCTCGATTCATTCACAAAGATTAAGATGACAAGAACAAGTACATATGTTGATGTTGATTCTAAGTCAACACAGCTTGTAGACGGCACATATCCTGTATACACTGTAACTCTTACAGAGGATCAGGTAAAGGCTATTGATTCTTCATCATATGTAATCTTCGAGAACGCTTCAGATACTTACAGAACATTCATCAACAGTAAGTACAGCGTTATGAAAGCTCCGGCAGGTGCTCAGTATTCAAGCACATACTCAAAAACAAAGGCAAAACTTGCTGACAGAGAGAAGAACACATTTGTAATTTGTGACGGTGTAACAACAGGCACAAGCATTGAGGGCTACGGCACATTTACAGGTTACTGGTCAACCTCTAAAATCGAAATTGTTGAGAGCACAGCTACACTTTATTGTGTATTCCCTAACCCTGCAAAGAGCAAAACAGCTATGAATAAGGGCGTTTACCTTGCATACGGTTCAAGCAACTCGGCAAATGGCCTTACAATGATTGCTATGGAGAAAACAAATGAAAAGTTCACACCTTCATTAAAGACAAACGCTCTTACAGCAGGTGAGTACTCTGTATATAAGGTAACACTCAACAGCGATCAGATTGAGGCTATTGATGGTGCAAAGAATGTTGTATTCTGCAACAGCAACGGTGATTTCAGAACAATCCTCTCAAAAGGCTACAATGTACTTAACGCAAAGAGCGGTGCTTACAGCTCAGCATACAACAAGGGTACATTCTCAGTTGCAGACCACAACAGCGAAACATTCGTTGTTTGCGATTCTAAGGTAACAGGTTCAAGCACAGACGGCTACGGTATGTTCCTCGGCTACTGGGATCTCGGCAAAGCAAACTAAATTATCACACTTAATAATCGGATGATTTAAAAATAAATACTCGTCATTGCATTTGCGATGACGAGTATTTTTCTTTTGCGTAATTGCAGAATTAAATTACAGAGATAAAGTTAAAAAATTTAGGTCAACCATTTTGTTACCATCGAGTGGAATAAAAAACAGGTTACTTTTGGTCGGGCAACAATTTTAGCGAATGAAAAGACTTTCCGTCACGAATTAAAAAGTTTGGTCAACCTTTTCAAAGGTTGTGGGTGTGGGCAACGCCCACAAAACTTTAGCTTATTGCGAATTTTAATAGCCAAACGGCTTGCCGTTTGGCGGCTTGAACATAATGGCGAGAGCCTAAAAATGTGACAGCAATAAAGGAAAAGCCACGCTACTGCAACTACTATTTTGCCACTTTTCAAGGGCAAAATAGCCACACACAAACTTTTGCGTTCTTTAAAATTCCTTTTTTCTACTGACACTCAAGTGCTACTTTCCTACTTTCTGCCACTCATTAATCTTGATTTTTACTTTATTTTAAAGTCTTGATAAATCTAAAGTATAGTTATTCTGTGGTATTAATTACAAATGCTTGTTTATATTTTTAATCAGTCTATTTTTTGGGCTCTGCCCAAACACCAACCCTTTAAAAAGGGTTGACCTAAATTTTAACTCTTTTGTTTTTAAGTGCAGCTTTTTCTCAAAACCAAAACTCGGATTACAGCCATTGCCGTAATCCGAGTTTAATTTTATCATTATATAAATTCTACCGATTAAATCAATCTGTATCGAGTTTAAGTACAGCCATAAATGCCTCTTGCGGAACTTCAACAGAACCGAGCTGACGCATACGCTTTTTACCCTCTTTCTGCTTTTCAAGAAGTTTCTTTTTACGGGAAATATCACCGCCGTAGCACTTTGCAAGTACATCTTTTCTCATAGCCTTAACGGTTTCTCTCGCAATGATTTTACCGCCAATGCAAGCTTGAATCGGAACTTCAAACAGCTGTCTTGGAATTTTCTCCTTGAGCTTTTCCGCCATCTTTCTCGCTCTGCCATATGCCTTGTCTGCGTGAATAATAAACGACAGTGCATCGACAACATCGCCGTTGAGCATAATGTCAAGTTTAACAAGGTTGCTCTTTACATAATCCTTAAGCTCATAGTCAAAGGACGCATATCCTCTTGTGCGTGATTTTAAGGTATCAAAGAAATCGTAAATAATCTCGGCAAGCGGTAATTCATAGTGCAAGTCAACTCTGTCTGCATCAATGTACTGCATATCTATAAATATGCCTCGTCTGTCCTGGCAAAGCTCCATAATGTTGCCCACATATTCCTTTGGTGAGTAAATATGTGCGGTAGTCATCGGCTCTTCAGCCATTGCTATAAGCGCAGGGTCAGGATAATTTGTCGGGTTGTCAATCATCTCAACAGTGCCGTCTGTTTTGGTTATTCGGTAAATTACGCTCGGTGCGGTTGTAATAAGGTCAAGCTGATATTCACGCTCAAGTCTTTCCTGAATAATCTCCATATGAAGAAGTCCGAGAAATCCGCAGCGATAGCCAAATCCGAGAGCAACCGAGGTTTCCGGCTCAAAGGAGAGCGCCGCATCGTTGAGCTGTAATTTTTCAAGAGCATCTTTCAGGTCGCCGTACTTTGCACCGTCAACAGGATAAATACCGCAGTAAACCATAGGCTGTGCCTCACGATAACCCGGTAAAGGCTCTTTGGCAGGATTTGCGGTAAGAGTAACAGTGTCGCCGACTTTTGCATCTGCAAGAGTTTTGATTGATGCGGCAATGTAACCAACTTCACCTGCGTAAAGTCCGTTGGTAGATTCCATTGATGTGGCATGCATAAGACCACATTCCACAACGGTGAATGTACTTCCTGTTGCCATAAGTTTAAATTCGTCACCCGGGTGAATCTGTCCCTCTTTAAGACGAACATAAATGATAACGCCTTTGTAGCTGTCGTAGTAGCTGTCAAAAATCAGCGCACGGAGAGGTGCGTTGACATCGCCTGTCGGAGCAGGAATATCGGATACGATTTTTTCAAGAACAGCGTGAATATTGATGCCTTGCTTAGCGGAAATTTTTGGTGCGTCCTCGGCAGGAATACCGATTACATCTTCAATTTCTTCGATAACTCTGTCAGGATCGGCACTCGGCAGGTCGATTTTGTTGATTACGGGCACAATTTCAAGACCGCTGTCGACAGCAAGATAAGTGTTGGCGAGAGTTTGAGCCTCAATGCCTTGAGATGCGTCAACAATAAGCACTGCACCCTCACAAGCCGCCAAAGAACGGGAAACCTCGTAGTTAAAGTCAACATGACCGGGAGTGTCAATGAGGTTGAAAAGATATTTTTCGCCGTTGTCGGCATCATAAGTAACCGATACGGCACGAGCCTTTATTGTTATGCCACGCTCACGCTCAAGTTCCATATCGTCAAGGAGCTGTGACTCCATATCACGGGCAGATACCGAATTGGTCTGCTCAAGAATACGGTCGGCAAGCGTACTTTTGCCGTGGTCAATATGAGCAATTATGCTGAAATTTCTAATTTTGTCCTGTGGAAATGACAATTCTATCACCTTTTCGCAGATATTTGCAGGTAAGCCTGCACGATTATTACAGGCTGCAAAGCCTGTCTGAATATATACATATTTATGATAACATATTTTGCAGGCAATAGCAATAAATTTGTGCGCCAAGCGGAGAAAAAGCTGTGTTTCGCAAGGAAAAACAGCTTTTTATTTTATACATATTTATACTTTTTTCTGTTTGCCACAAAGAATGATACGCTTATAATCAGCGAGCAAATTTCTGCGCCTACTACGGCAAGCCATATTCCGTTAAGTCCGAGCAGTTCGGGGAGAATAAAGATGAAAGCAATTTGAAAAACCAGCGTTCTCAAAAATGAAATTATAGCGGAAACAAGACCGTTGTTCAGCGCTGTAAAAAATGCCGATGCAAAGATATTGATACCGCTTATAATGTATGACAGCGCAAACAGGCAGATTGCATTGGTTGTCATAGCGTGCAGTTCTTTGTTGTATCCTACGAAAATTCCTGCCAGAGCAGAGGAAAGAATTTCTGCACAGGCGGTAAGGATAACTGCGGTTGCCGACAGCAAAATAAGGCTTTTTTTGAAAAGGCTTTTCAGCTCATCGGTATTTCCTGCGCCGTAGTGGTATCCGATAATCGGAGCAACTCCGACCGAGTAGCCGAGGTAAGTGCCGACAAAAATAAATCCGACATACATTATAATGCCGTAAGCTACAACGCCGTCGTAACCCGCATATTTAACAAGCTGCAAATTGTAGAGCATATTTACAAGCGACATTGAAATGTTTGTTACCATTTCGGAAGAGCCGTTTGTGCAAGTTTTAAGTATCGGTTTAAGTTCAAGTTTGGTTTTAACAAGCTTCAGCGGCGACTTGTTTTTGCGTGCAAAGTAGAATATCGGGATCATTGCGCCGATAAATTGGCTTATACCGGTTGCAAGCGCAGCGCCAAATACGCCCAAGCCTAATACATAGATAAACAGGAAGTCAAGCACCATATTTGTAAGTCCTGCGGCAAGAGAAACTCCAAGTCCCATTGCTGGTTTTTCGGCAACTACAAGAAAACTTTGAAAGCAGTTCTGAAGCATAAAGAAGGGGAGAGCGAACAAAAGAGTTCTGCCGTAAACCGAACAAATATTAACCATTTCGCCCTCTGCGCCCAAAAGTTCGGAGATTTGTCTTATAAACAAAATACCGATTGCCGCTAAAACAATACTCGCAATTACCAAAAAATAAATCAGCATTGAAAAATAGCGGTTGGCAAGTTTTTTGTTGCCCTCGCCAATGGTCTTTGAAACAAGAGCACTGCCGCCTGTACCAATCATAAATCCCACAGAGCCGAGCATCATCAGCGCAGGCATAATCAGATTAACTCCCGCAAAAGACTCACTGCCCGCAACATTTGATACGAACAGTCCGTCAACAACCCCGTAAACAGATGTAAAAATCATCATTGCAACAGTTGGAATTGTAAATCGGATAAGTTTTTTGTAGGTAAAATGCTCCAATAACTGAATCATATTTCACTCTCCTTTATTTTACATAAAAACAGCTCGGTTATATTATCAATAACCGAGCTCACCCGACATCTTATCGACAGTGTTCCAAAATAGAAACGGTGTTACGACACCCTGTCCTCCGATGACTTTATTCATTGTTGTATAGACATTTTAGTATATTTTTATACCAATGTCAAGAATTTAAAGAGTTTTAACATAAAATCATATTTTATTTTTAAGTATATTCGATTATTTCTCAAAATTGTCAATTGTGTAAATAATGCACGCAATTCCGGAAATCATCGAGAACAAAACTGCTCCTGTCATTGCCTCATTAACAGATGCTCCGACAAAAAAGCCGACGATTCCGGCAATGACCATAATGATAACAGACACTGCGGTTCTAAACTTTTTCATATGTCTTTACCTCCCGAAATTCCTGTTTATACTTACATTATAACATTCGGAAAAATTTAAGTCAAATAAAAACAGTCCGTTGAGAGCGGAGTTTTCTCCCGACGGACTGTTTATCGAATTTTTAATCTTTGTATTTATTTACAAAATACTTTTATAGGTGTCGTTTAAAATGTTATACGAATTTTCAAGATATTTTTGTTCTGACGGAGTAAGTTTTAGTTCAAGCATACGCTTTGCGCCCTCACTGCCGATTATTGCCGGATTGCCGAGAAAAACATCTTTTTTGCCGCCGTATTCACCCCATAATCTAACGGATACCGTGAGTACGGAGTTTTCGTTTTCAAGCACGGCTCTTGCTACACGCACTATTGCCATTCCTATGCCGTAGTATGTCGCTTTTTTGGCGGCGATAATTTCGTGTGCGGCGGTACGGACTTCTCGGCTTATTCGGTCTAAATCCTCCATAAAATAGCTTTTGGAATTGTCTGAAAGAACATCGCAAATCGGTTTTACCGCAATTAGAGCCTGCGACCAAGGTACAAATTCACTGTCACCGTGTTCGCCGATTACATAGGCGTGTATGTTGCGTGGGTCAACTTCAAAGTATTCGCCCAAAAGATACCGAAGTCTTGCGGTGTCAAGGGTTGTACCCGTGCCGATTACTTTTTCGGCTTTAAATCCCGAAAGCTCGCAGGTAATTCTTGTCATAATGTCAACGGGGTTTGTAGCGACAATAAATATGCCCTCAAATCCGCTTTCCGTTACCTGCGGAACAATTTTTCGGAAAATTTCGTAATTGCCTTTTAACAGCTCAAGTCTGCTTTGCGACGGTTGCCGCTGACTGGCACCCGCACAGATTACAACGATGTCGGCATCTTTACAGTCGCTGTAATTTCCTGCGTAGATTTTTGTGCTGGCAGGCGAAAAAGCAATGCCGTGGTTTAAATCCATTGCCTCGCCTCTGGCTCGCTGTTCGTTTATGTCGATGAGTACAAGCTCGTCACAAAGGTTTTGATTCAGAGCCGCATATGCAAAACTCATACCGACCATTCCTGTACCGACAAGTGCGATTTTCTTTTTGTTTGTAAACATATTATTATCCTTTCTGACTTATAATGTAGAGTTGGAGTGATTTTGTTTTGCTTTTTGCAAATCGGATTTTTTGCTGCGAATTTGAAAATGTATCAAATATATTTTTACAATAAAAGATGAATTTATACGGCTGTATGTACATTGTTTTGGAAAAAAGTGCTTAAGGATTATGATGAAAAAAGACGAATTTGTATTGAAAATTTAATGCTATTGTGATAAACTATTATTAAGCATACAATGCGATTTTTTGTGTTGGATTTAAAAAGATTATACGAAGGGATAGATTTGAGATGTATAAGATAGTTAAAAAGAAATCACTCAACCCTACCGTTACTCTTATGGAAATTGACGCTCCGCTTATTGCAAAAAAAGCACAGCCGGGTCAGTTTATTATCCTTAGAGTTGACGAGGACGGTGAGCGTATTCCGCTTACTGTTGCAGGTTATGACAGAGAAAAGGGTACAGTTCGTATTATTTTCCAGATTGTCGGTGCTACAACAGAAAAACTCAACCACTTAAATGAGGGCGACTGCCTTCACGATTTTGTAGGCCCGCTCGGTGTTCCTACTCATACAGACGGCTACAAGAAAGTTTGCGTTGTAGGCGGCGGCGTAGGCTGTGCAATTGCACTTCCTATTGCTGAAAAGCTCCACGAGCTCGGCGTAGAGGTTCACTCTATTGTCGGTTTCAGAAACAAAGACCTTGTTATTCTTGAAGACGAATTCAAGGCTTGTTCAGACAAGTTTATTGTTATGACAGATGACGGTTCACACGGCAGACAGGGCGTTGTTACAACTCCGCTCGAAGAGATGATTAAAGCCGGCGAGAACTATGACCTTGTAATTACTATCGGTCCACTTATTATGATGAAGTTCGTTGTTAAGACAACAAAGCCTTACAACATTCCTACCACAGTTTCTATGAACCCGATTATGATTGACGGCACAGGTATGTGCGGCGGCTGTCGTCTTACGGTTGGCGGCGAAACAAAGTTTGCTTGCGTTGACGGCCCTGATTTTGACGGCTTCCAGGTTGACTTTGACGAGGCTATGAAGCGTGGCGCTATGTACAAGGAATTTGAGCGTAAGGCTTACAGCGAAGCTTGTAATCTGTTTAAGAAGGAGGTTGAGTAATTATGCCGAATATGTCACCTAAAAAAGCTCCTATGCCTACACAGGAGCCTAATGTAAGAAATAAAAACTTTCTTGAGGTAGCTACAGGCTACACAGAGGAAGTTGCAATCGAAGAGGCACAGCGTTGCCTTAATTGTAAGCATAAGCCTTGCGTATCGGGCTGTCCGGTACATATTTCAATTCCTGATTTTATTAAGGAAGTTGCACAGGGCAACTTTTCGGGTGCTTATGATGTAATTTCAAAATCAAGCTCACTTCCTGCAGTTTGCGGCCGTGTTTGCCCACAGGAAACACAGTGTGAGTCAAAATGCGTAAGAGGTATTAAGACCGAACCTGTAGGTATCGGCAGACTTGAGAGATTTGTTGCCGACTGGCACAACGCTCAGACAGATGTTGTTGTAAATAAGCCGGAGCCAAACGGTCATAAGGTAGCTGTAGTAGGTTCAGGCCCTTCAGGTCTTACTTGCGCAGGCGACCTTGCAAAAATGGGTTACGATGTAACTGTTTTTGAGGCACTCCACCTTGCAGGCGGCGTTCTTGTTTACGGTATTCCCGAATTCAGACTTCCAAAGTCAATCGTTCAGAAAGAAGTTGATACACTTAAGGCTCTCGGCGTTAAGGTTGAAACAAATATGGTTATCGGCAGAGTTATCTCTATTGACGAGCTTATGGACGATATGGGCTTTGAGGCAGTATTTATCGGTTCAGGTGCAGGTCTTCCGAGATTTATGAAGATTCCGGGCGAGAACCTTTGCGGCGTTTATTCCGCAAATGAGTTCCTCACAAGAACAAACCTTATGAAGTCTTATAAAGAGGATTCCGCTACACCTATTATGCACGCTAAAAAGGTTGCTATCGTAGGCGGCGGTAATGTTGCTATGGACGCTGCCCGTTGTGCAAAGCGTCTTGGTGCAGATGAAGTTTACATTGTTTACAGAAGAAGTGAAGAGGAACTTCCTGCAAGAAGAGAAGAAGTTGAGCACGCTAAGGAAGAGGGCATTATCTTTAAGCTCCTTAACAACCCTGTTGAAATTCTCGGTGATGAAAACGAGTTTGTAACAGGTATGAAGTGCGTTGAGATGGAACTCGGTGAGCCTGACGAAAGCGGCAGGAGAAGACCTGTTGTTAAGCCGGGCAGCGAGTTTGTACTTGATGTTGACGCAGTTGTTATTTCTATCGGTACATCACCAAACCCACTTATCAAGGCTACTACAAAGGGCCTTGAAACACAGAAGTGGGGCGGCATTATCACTGATGAGCACGGTCTTACATCTCGTGAGGGCGTATATGCAGGCGGTGATGCTGTAACAGGTGCTGCTACAGTAATTCTTGCAATGGGTGCAGGCAAAACAGCCGCAGCAGCTATTGACGAGTACATTAAGAGCAAAGAGTAATTCTTATATAAAAAACATTTACCCGATTATAGCAAAAGCTATAGTCGGGTATTTTTTGTGTGTTTCAGCGCTAAGATTAATAATTAAGGCTCTTTATCAAAAGTTGGTGTAATTATGGTTTGGTAAAATAATTAAAAAATTTAGGTCAAGCCTTTTTAAAGGCTTGCGGGTTTGGGCAGAGCCCATAAAAATCTTCCGTTATAACAAATCATCAGGCGCAAACAGCGTAGCTGTTTTGCGTGCTAAAACTAAGTTTGAAAAAACAGGCGATAGCCATTGTAAGCAGAAATGCTAAAAATACAGTCAACACATTGCGTTGACTGTAAAAGAAAATAAACTTTTTTTAATGTTTCACGTGAAACATTTTTACTGTTTAACAAACAAAAAATATAAGAAAAATTACAATTATTCTATAAATACCCTTTTAAATATGCATTATTAGTGGTATAATGTATATTAGATTTAGAAAACACGCATTATTTTACGGTAAAGGTGATATTTTGGCTAAAATTATTTCAATTTCAAACCAGAAAGGTGGTGTTGGCAAAACCACCACAGCGGTTAATCTTGCTGCTTGTTTGGGCGCTTTGGGCAAAAAAACTTTGCTCGTTGACGCCGACCCACAGGGTAACGCAACAAGCGGTGTCGCTATTGATAAGCGTAAGGTTACTGCCTCAACCTATGAAATTTTGGTTGACGGTGCTAAGGCAGAGAGTTGTATTGTTACAACTCCGTATGAAAATTTGCATATTCTGCCGTCAAGTCTTGACCTTGCCGCCGCTGAACTTGAAATTTCCGATAAAAAGGGCAGAGAGTCTATTTTAAAAAACGCTCTTTTGCCAATTAAGCAATACTATGATTACATAATCATTGACTGCCCACCGTCACTCGGACTTATTACAACTAATGCTCTTACGGCATCAGATACTTTTTTAGTGCCGATTCAGTGCGAATATTATGCACTTGAAGGTCTGACACAGCTTATGAGTACGGTAAGACGAATTAAAAGACAATACAACAACACTATTGATATTGAAGGCGTTTTGCTTACAATGTATGACGGCAGACTGAATCTTACACAGCAGGTTGTCGAGGAAGTTAAAAAATTCTTCCCTCGTAAGGTGTTTAAAACCGTAATTCCGAGAGGTGTAAGACTGTCGGAGGCTCCAAGCTTTGGTATGCCCGTAATTTACTATGACAAGAATTGCAAGGGAAGTATTACATACACGGAACTTGCAAAGGAAATAATAGCAAAGGAGAGAAGCTATGAGTAAAAAATTTGGCGGTCTTGGCAAGGGACTTGATACTATTTTTGCCGAGAACGAAACCGAAGACAGCAACAGCTCCGTTATGCTGAAAATATCTGAAATCGAACCAAACCGCTCCCAGCCTCGTAAAGATTTTGACGAAAATTCATTATCCGACCTTGCACAGAGTATTTCACAACACGGACTTCTGCAGCCTTTGCTTGTTCGACCACTGCCAATCGGCGGCTATCAGATAGTAGCAGGCGAAAGAAGATACCGTGCTTGCAGAATGGCAGGACTTACCGAAGTGCCTGTTACAATTCGAGAACTTTCGGATACAGAAACTATGGAGCTTGCGCTCATCGAAAATCTACAGCGTGAGGACTTGTCGCCTATTGAAGAGGCACTCGGTTACAAAGCGCTTATTGACGAGCATGGCTTTTCGCAGGAAGAAGTTGCAACATCCGTCGGTAAATCAAGACCTGCAATTGCAAATTCGCTAAGAATTTTAAAACTTCCGGACAGCGTGCTTGAGTATGTAAAGCAAGACAAAATTTCCGCAGGCCACGCAAGAGCATTGCTTATGCTTGACAACGAAGAAGATATGCTTGAACTTGCGGAACTTATCTATAAAAAAGATTTATCGGTTCGTCAGGCGGAAAAACTTGCAAAGAAAAAGCCGGAAGTTGAGGAAGATACTCAACCGGAGAGAAAACCGTCTTTTTACAGTATGGTTGAGCTTGCACTGAACGAAAGTCTTGGCAGAAAAATCAAGGTAAACAAAAACAAAGGTAAGCAGGGCGGCGTACTTCAGATTGAATTTTATTCAGATGAAGAGCTGACCGAGCTTTCAAATAAATTAAAATAGATATTTCTATTTGCCGTATGGCATATTAAAATATAATGAGAGGAAATGCAAAATGATTGATATTAAATTTTTAAGAGAAAATCCTGAGGCTGTAAAGCAGAACATAAGAAATAAATTTCAGGACAGCAAACTTGAACTTGTTGACAAGGTAATCGAGCTTGACGCTGAAAGCAGAGCAGTAAAGGCGCAGGCTGACGAGTTGCGTGCTAACAGAAACAAAATTTCAAAGCAGATCGGCGCTCTTATGGCTCAAGGTAAAAAAGAAGAGGGTATGGCTCTTAAAGAAGAAGTTACCCGTCAGGCTGAACAGCTTGCCGAGCTTGAAAAGAAAGAAGAAGACCTTTCGGCAAAAGTAACCGAGATTATGATGGTTATTCCACAGATGATTGACCCATCTGTTCCGATTGGTAAAGATGACAGCCAGAATGTAGAAATTGAGCGTTTTGGCGAGCCTGTTGTACCTGATTTCGAGATTCCGTACCACACAGACATTATGGAAAAACTCAACGGCATTGACCTTGACTCTGCAAGAAAGGTAGCAGGTAACGGTTTCTATTATCTTATGGGCGACATCGCAAGACTTCACAGTGCCGTTATCGCTTACGCAAGAGATTTTATGATTGACAGAGGTTTCACATACTGCGTACCTCCTTTTATGATTAGAAGTAATGTTGTTACAGGCGTTATGAGCTTTGCTGAAATGGACGCTATGATGTACAAGATTGAGGGCGAAGACCTTTATCTTATCGGCACAAGCGAACACTCGATGATCGGTAAGTTCATTGACACAATTAATAAAGAGGAAGACCTCCCTTATACACTCACAAGTTATTCGCCATGTTTCCGTAAGGAAAAGGGCGCTCACGGTATTGAGGAGCGTGGTGTTTACAGAATCCACCAGTTTGAAAAGCAGGAAATGATTGTTGTATGTAAGCCTGATGAAAGCAAAATGTGGTTTGATAAACTCTGGCAGAACACAGTTGACCTTTTCCGTTCAATGGATATTCCTGTTCGTACACTTGAGTGTTGTTCCGGCGACCTTGCAGACTTAAAGGTTCGTTCACTTGATGTTGAGGCATGGTCACCTCGTCAGAAGAAGTATTTTGAAGTGGGTTCTTGTTCAAACCTTGGTGACGCACAGGCTCGCCGTCTTAAGATCAGAGTTACAGGCGAAAACGGCAAATACTTTGCTCACACACTTAATAATACTGTTGTTGCACCTCCGAGAATGTTGATTGCATTCCTTGAGAACAACCTTAATGAGGACGGCTCAATTAATATTCCTGTTGCACTTAGACCATATATGGGCGGCAAAGAAAAAATTGAAGTTCCTACAAAATAATTAATTTCAAAAGGGAGGTCGTTTGACTTCCCTTTTGTGGTTTAATTCTAAATAATTGGTAGCATTAAATAAATTATGGTTTAACGCACGGTTAAGATTGAATAATTAAAAATTTAGGTCAAGCCTTTTTAAAGGCTTGCGGGTTTGGGCAGAGCCCATAATATCTTCCGATATAACAATTTATTCGGCGCAAACAGCTTCGCTGTTTGCGTGCTAAAACTAAGTTTGAAAAAACAGGCGACAGCCATTCAAAAGACCTATTTTTTATTAATGGAATAACTAATTTGTTTTCTTATTGCTATCGCTTTTAAAAGCTAACGCTGTTGTGTTCAAGCCGCCAAACAGCAAGCTGTTTGGCTATCGTTAGATTGCGTAAATTGAAAGTATTTGTGGGCTTTGCCCACACCCACGACCTTTGAAAAGGTCGACCAAACTTTTATAATTACTTGGTGAACCGTCCCGTTAATTATAATTTACTCCATCTATTGAAATTTTTTTATTGAGGTGTTATGAACAGAAACGAATTTATAAACTATGTTCAAACTGCATACGGAGTGAAAGGCGATAACCCGTGGCAAAAAGATCCCGTGTCAACTGTTTTTCGTCATATTGGTAACAGAAAATGGTTTGCAATTGTTATGAGGGTTAAAAGATCAAGTTTAGGGCTGAATGGAGAAGAGTTGATTGATATAGTGAACTTTAAATGCGATAAAGTAATGGTTGGCTCTGCACTTGGTAATAATGGCTTTTATCCTGCGTATCATATGAATAAGGAAAATTGGATAACGGCGGCACTTGACGGTTCGGCAAGTGAAGAGAATATAAAGTTTTTTCTCGACCTTAGCTTTGAACTTACCGCTCCAAAAATTAAACAATATCAGAAAAACTGCAACCCGTAGTGAGTTGCAGTTTTGTCTTTGATTAGCTTATAAAGTGTGATAAGTTGGTTATCACTTGGGTGTTAATTAAGATAATTAAAAATTTAGGTCAAGCCTTTTTATAGGTTGACAAACTTTTATAATTGGTCAGCAGACTTTCCTTTAGAACATAATTTTTAGGAAATCACAATACTGAAAACCTGTTTATCAAATGTTTCACGTGAAACATTGTTTAACAGTTACTCAAAATGTAATCAATCAGTACGGCTACACCGTCGTTATCGGAGTCGGGAACAACATAATCGGCACATTCAATGCACTTGCGTGACGCATCATCGACAGCCGCTCCAAATCCCGATTCGGCAATCATATCCGCATCATTATCGGCATTGCCGCAGGCACAGGTGTTTTGCATATCAATGTTGAGCATTTCGGCAAGGTGAGATAGAGCAGACGCCTTGGTTGCCGACTTATCCATTAATTCAATAAAGTGTTCGGAGGATGTGGTAATAAAAATATTATCAACAGCATTTTCAAGCATAGTCCAAATTCTTTTTCTTGTCTGCGGGTCGGTAGAAATATATTCAATGCTGTCAAGCTCATTCTTGTGTTCAAATATAAACTTTCTCATATCTTCAATATGACCGTGCGATGCCTTTACATAATCTATGTATGCCTCGGTACACCCGTATGCAAGCGGATTGTCGCTGTAACGCTTGTCGGTGTAAGTCAATCCGTCAACAAAAGCCTCCGAAATAATATCCTCGTCTTTCATAACATCAAGAATCTTAAGTACATCGTTTTCTTTAAGTGTAGCGGAACAAATCTTTTTTCCGTGCCGATCATAAATTGCGGCGCCGTTTGATGTAATCAAATAGTCAATACCCTCAATATCCAAGATGCTTTGCGGCATTGTGCCGAGGGGTCTGCCTGTTGCAATCGCAATGATTATGCCGTTCTCAATTGCTTTTTCAAGCGCAGATTTAACGGCAGGTGCAAGAGTGTTTTTGCTTGTGAGGGTTGTGCCGTCAAGGTCAAGTGCAAGTAATTTAATTTTGTTCATAGTCACCTCATATAATTTTAGGACAGAAGTCACGCATACAGCAGTTTTCGCACTTTGCGTTTCGTGCCGTGCAGACAGCTCTGCCGTGGAGTACAAGTCTGTGGCAAAAGTCATTGCTTTCTTTCGGGGGAAGCAGATCACGCAGAGCGAACTCTATTTTTTTCTGGTCTTTTAAATCATGCAAACCAAGCCGCTTGGTAATTCGTATACAATGCGTGTCAACTACAACCACAGGCTTGCCAAAAATATCGCCGCATACAAGGTTAGCGGTTTTTCTGCCGATACCCGGTAATTTTATTAAATCGTCAATATTGTCGGGAACAACTCCGCCAAAATCCTCGCAAAGCATTTTTGCCATTGCTACAATGTCTTTTGACTTTGTTTTATAAAGTCCGCACGATTTAATGTACTCGGCAACTTCTTCGGGAGTAGAATCTGCAAAGTCCTGTGCGGTTTTAAATCTCTCAAAAAGTGCAGGAGTAACTATATTTACCCTTGCATCTGTGCATTGCGCAGCCAGACGGGTGGCTATAAGAAGTTGCAAGGGGTCTGTATATACAAGGCTGCAAATTGCATCGGGGTACTCTGCTTTGAGCGCATCGACAGCCATAAGGGCAATTTGTTTTTTATCCATAATATCACCTCAGATAATAGTGTAACACAAAATAATTACTATTGCAATCAGCAGTAAAAACTGTTAAAATATAGATAGAAAGGGTGATTTTTTAATGTATAAAAACTGTGTTTTTGATTTATACGGAACATTAATTGACATAAACACAGATGAGTGGAGTATTGAACTTTGGGAGAAAATGGCAGTTTACTACGGATACAAGGGTGCAATCTATACTGCCGAAGAGTTAAACGAGGAGTACGGTAAACTTGTTGAGGCAGAGAAAAAGTCTGTACACAGACGACACAAGGACTACAGCGTTATCGACATTAAGATTGATAAGGTATTCAAAAAACTTTACAACCAAAAGGGCGTTAAGGTGACTAAGGCTGTTGTTGAGCAGACCTGCGCAGTGTTCAGATGTTTTTCCACAAAGTATATTAAACTTTATGACGGCGTAACAGAAGTTCTTGACGCATTAAAGGCAGACGGCAAGAAGATTTATTTGCTTTCAAATGCACAGAGAAGTTTTACCGCAAATGAAATGGATATGCTCGGACTTACAAAATACTTTGACGGTATTTGCATCAGCTCCGATGAGGAGTGTTCAAAGCCTGACAGTCATTATTTTGAAATTTTGTTTGACAGATACGGACTTGAAAAAAACGAGTCTATTATGATTGGCAACGATTATATTTCGGATATAAAGGGTGCTCACGATTTCGGCATTGATTCATTGTATATTCACCAGAGCATTTCTCCTGAAATTGAGGGTGAGTTGCTTAGCAATTATAAGATAATGGACGGAGATGTTCATAAAATGAAAGAGCTTTTGCTTAAGGGAGAATAATTATGATAGGAATAATTTGCGCAATGCAGATAGAGGCAGACGGAATAATTGCGCTTATGGAAAACAAAAAGCAAAGGGAAATTGCCAAAATGACATTTACAAGCGGAACGCTTAACGGCAAAGAGCTTGTTGTTGTGGTTTGCGGTGTGGGCAAGGTAAATGCCGCTATGTGCAGTTTTGCAATGATTCAGAATTATAAGCCCGATTGCATTATAAACAGCGGCGTAGCAGGATCGGTTTCCGAAAAAGTCAGTGTCGGCGACATTGTAGTGGCTGTAAATGTGGTCGAACACGATATGAATACAACAGCGCTCGGTGATTTGCAGGGTGAGGTTTCTTTCCCCGAGAGCAAGGTAATGTATTTTAATTGCGACGAAAAGATTGCCGACAAACTTTTTGCTTCTGCAAATAAACTTGAGAATACAAGAGCTGAAAAAGGAACGATTGCAAGCGGAGATATATTTATTTCGGAGCGTAGGAAAAGAATAAAGATAGGGGAAACCTTTAACGCCCTTGCGTGTGAAATGGAAGGTGCGGCGATTGCCCATATATGCTCAAGAACGGAAGTACCGTGCGGAATATTAAGAGCGATTTCCGATGACCTGAACGAAAACAAGGGAATGGACTTTGTAAAGTTCTGCGAAATGGCAAGTAAGAAAACGGTTGCCGTTATAAATGATTTTGTAAATAATATTTAATGAAAAATCCGAACACTTGTTAAAACGGTGTTCGGATTTTTGCGTAAAAGGGAAGAGAAAAAGTTTTTAACATCGAGTTAATAAAATGTTAAAAAAATTTGAAACAATAATTTACACCGACTTTCAATAAAAAACATCTTATTAATTCACACAAAAAAATCCGACTCAAGTTAAAACCTAAGTCGGACAGATAATTAAAACAATATTAAATTATTTAATGATCATTCTTACGCAACCGTAAATACCTGCGTCATTGCCGAGGTCTGCAAGTTTAAAGAATGTATTTTTGCAAGCGTGGAACGCATATTCCTGATAATACTTCTGTACCTGCTCAATAAGGAAGTCGCCTGCCTTTGACATACCGCCGCCAATTACAAACACCTGTGGGTTTACTACGCAGGCAACAAGTGAAAGTCCCTTTGCAAGAATCTTTGCGGTTTCGTCAACCATCTTAATAGCAACCTCGTCACCGAGTTTTGCTGCGTCAAAGATTGCCTTTGCGGTAAGTTCCGGTGTGTTTCTGAGTACGGTTTCGTCATCGTGCTCTTCAAGATATTTCTTTGTTACTCTCGCAATACCTGTTGCAGACGCATACTGCTCAAGACAGCCGTGATTGCCGCAGCCGCAGGTTTCGGTTTCTCTTTCCTTTACACGAAGATGACCGATTTCGCCTGCCGCACCGTCACTGCCGGGAATAATCTTTTCGTTAATGATTACACCGCCGCCAACGCCTGTGCCGAGTGTTACCATTACAAGGTTTTTGTAGCCCTTGCCGCCGCCTTGCCACATCTCGCCGAGTGCCGCTACATTTGCGTCGTTGCCGACTTTAACCTTAAAGCCTGTCTTTCTTTCAAGCTCGATTGCTACATTAAATACGCTCCAGCCAAGGTTTACGCACTTATATACTGTGCCGTCATCGCCTACAGGGCCGGGAACGCCTACGCCGATACCTTCAATCTCTTTTTCGCTGATGTTCTTTTCGGCAAGTTTTGCCGCAATAGCCTCTGCAATATCGTTAAGAATATATGTGCCGTTTTCCTGTGTTCTTGTAGGAATTTCCCACTTTTCGATAAGGTTGCCCGAAGTTTCAAACAAACCGATTTTAATTGTTGTGCCACCTATATCAACACCAAATGCATATTTTTTCATTATATTATGCCCCTTTCAAGTCGTGAAATATTAAATTAGTAACATATACTATAATTTTAGTATTTTAACGGCTTTTTGTCAATATAAATTAACAGTTTTGATGAAATTTTTGCGAAAAACCGCATATACATTTGTGTAAATTTTGTTGTAATTTAAGGGGCAGTTGTGATATAATTTAAATACAGGTGTCTGCTGCCGTATGCGGTGCGGCAGATATTTCAAAATTAATACAGTATAATGAATATTGAAAGAATATTGAAAACGGGTGAGGTATAATATGGAAAAAAAGCTTACCGTAATTAAGGTGGGTACATCAACCCTTACATACGAAAACGGAAAAATCAACTATCGCCGTATCGAATCTCTCTGCAAAGTTATTGCTGATTTGCAAAACAGCGGTGAGCAGATAATTCTTGTGTCCTCCGGTGCTATCGGCGTCGGAATGGGCAAGGCAGGGCTTTCAGTTCGTCCCACAGAAACCAAGAAAAAACAGGCTCTTGCGGCTATCGGTCAGTGCGAGCTTATGTTTATGTATGACAAACTTTTCGGTGAATACAACCACTCGGTTGCGCAGATACTTTTAACACGCTATGCCGTAGAAACCGAGCAGAAAAGGCAGAATGTAATCAATACTCTTGATGAACTGCTTGATATGAATATTATCCCTGTAATCAACGAAAACGATACGGTCGCCATTGATGAACTTGAGGGCAACAACTTTGGCGATAACGATATGCTTTCCGCCATTGTTGCGGGTCTTGTCGGTGCGGATAAACTTGTTATTCTTACAGACATAGACGGTCTGTACGACGATAATCCACGCACCAATCCAAACGCTAACAAAATTGATGTTGTGGGCAGAATTTCTCCCGAAATTTTTGAAATGGCGGCAGGCACAGGCTCAAACAGAGGTACAGGCGGAATGATTACAAAACTGCACGCAGCGGATTATGCAACTCAGCGTGGGGTAGAGTGCCACATTGTAAACGGTGCAAATCCGAATGTACTTTACTATGTATTTGACGGAATGAATGTGGGAACAAAGTTCCTTGCCAGAAAGGAGAATTGATATGACACAGCTTGAAATTATGGGTGCAAACGCAAAGAATGCCTCGGTGTTTTTGCGTACGGCGGGCAGTAAAAAAGACGATGCGCTTTTGGCTATTGCAAAGGCTCTGCGTGAGCACAGCGATGAAATTATAAAGGCGAACGAAATTGACATAGAAAACGGAAAAAACGCCGGTCTTACAGAGTCTTTACTCGACAGATTAAGACTTACTCCCGAGCGTATAAACGGTATGGCGGAGGGCGTTGAACAGGTAGCCGCTCTTGCCGACCCAATCGGTAATGTTCTTGAGGGCAGAACTCTCAAAAACGGACTTAATATTGAGAAAGTAAGAGTACCGATGGGCGTTATCGGCATCATATTTGAGGCTCGTCCAAATGTTACTTCGGATGCGGCGGCACTTTGCCTTAAGGCAGGCAGTGCGGTAATTCTGCGTGGCGGTAAAGAGGCTATCAATTCAAACCTTGCCGTTTCGGAGATTATGAGAAACGCTGTTGAAAGCGTTGGTTTTCCAAAGGATTGTATCGCACTTGTTAAGGATACATCAAGACAGAGCGCAACAGAGCTTATGCAGTTATCCGATTATCTTGATGTGCTTATTCCCCGTGGCGGCGCAGGACTTATTCGTTCCGTTGTCGAAAACGCAAAAGTACCTGTAATCGAAACAGGTGTAGGCAACTGCCATATTTATGTTGACGAAAGTGCAGATGTGCAGATGGCGGCAAACATTATTTTTAATGCGAAAACTTCCCGTCCGTCTGTATGCAATGCAATTGAAACAATCCTTGTCCACAAGAATATTGCTCAAAAGGCTTTACCTGAAATAAAGAAACTTCTCGATACAAAGAATGTGGAGATAAGAGGCTGTGAAACCACAAGAAAAATCCTCGGCGACAGCGTTATACCTGCAACCGAGGAGGATTATGCAAAGGAATTTCTCGACTATATTCTTGCCGTTAAGGTTGTGGACAGTCTTGATGACGCTATAGACCATATTGCAAAGTACAGCACGGGTCACAGCGAAAGCATAATTACAAATGACTACAACAACGCAAATAAATTTACCGCCTGCGTTGATTCGGCAGCAGTGTATGTAAATGCATCAACCCGTTTTACGGACGGCGGAGAGTTCGGCTTGGGTGCGGAAATCGGAATTTCCACACAGAAACTCCACGCAAGAGGTCCTATGGGACTTAATGAGCTGACAAGCTGTAAATTTATTATAAGAGGCAACGGTCAGATCAGATAATTACATAAGCAAATACATCAATGCAAGCAAAAGCGACGGGTCGGCTTTTTCGCCTGAAAGCAAAAGCAGCAGGAGCAGAATCAGACTTTGCTCTTTGTCGGCGAGCAGAAAATCCACAAGACTTTTCTGCTGACCCTGCGCTTTGTTTTCTTGTTTATTATCTGTTTTTTGCGGAGTATCTTCGGGCTTTTTTTCAGGCGGTTTAGGCTTTTTCTCACGCTCCGTCTGATGCGGTGGGCGAGAGTGCATTTGTTGCGCACGGCGCAGAGCCTCTTCTTCAAACGATGCCAAATTATCACCTCCAAAGGTTGGGTGTTAATATTACTTTGGGGATTTGTTAAATGCGGTTCTTTATTAAAAGTTTGGGGTAATTACGGTTTAGCACACTGCTTAGGCTAAATAATTAAAAATTTAGGTCAAGCTTTTTTATAAAAAGAAACCATAGATTGCGTAAGCGGAAAGTATCTGTGGGCTTTGCCCACACCCACGACCTTTGAAAAGGTCTACCAAACTTTTATAATTGCTTTATACAGCAATTTGCTAAATCGTAATTTCTAAATGTTACCGCAACATTTAGAGCAGAACCTAATGTTCGGGTAAGAGATACTATTGAACAGATTAAGTTAAATAATAAAAAGTTTTGAGTTTTTTCAAAATATATTTATATCTTTGAGCAGAGGGAGAATTTTGAACAGCTTAAGCATTTTTTCGGCTTTATCAAGTTTTTCCTGTTTTTCACAAGATAAAAACGGGCGCAGAGCATTTAAAAGCCTTGTTGTATCGTCCTCACAGCCGATTGATTTAACGGCGGGCAGAATTTTAATAAGACTTTTTGCAATGTCGTCGTTCATAAAATCCGTGGGCAGGGAAAGCTCGTTTTTCTTTTCGGGAGGCTGTGGTTTTTCGGGTGCGTTTCCTGAAAGACCGAGCTGCTCGCCGAGGCTTTGCACCTGTCGCAAAGCCTCGGGATTGCTGAGTATTTCGTTTATTTTATCCTGAATATCTGCCATGGCGGGTTTTACTTCCCCTTTCTCAGCATTTCAATTATTGCTTTTGCCTGCGGGCTTTCCAAAAGCTCTTTTGTTTTTTGCGGGTCGTTTAAAATTTCCTCCACTGTTTTTTGAGTTTTACTGTCGGCATTTTTAAAAATGCTGTTTGCATTGCCCTTTTTTGCAGCGGATTTCAGCTCGTTTTCCGACAGGTTGAGCTGTTGCGACATTTGTTTAAGCATATCCTGCATATTCTTATTATCAGCCATATAAACACCTCGGATAATAATATGCGTATTTATATATTTTTATAACACTTAGCTTTAGTTTTGCGGAGGTAAGTATGAGAATTTTAGTTTTGTCCGATACTCACGGAGATTTTAACAGAATGATGAAAGCCGTTACCGAGCAGCCGACTGCAGAGGTTATTATTCACTGCGGCGACGGCGAAGAACAGGTTGAATATTTAAAACAGAATTTTAAGGATAAAATGGTTGTCGGCGTGCGTGGCAATTGCGATTGGGGCAGTATGCTGCCTGCGACCGAAACCTTGAGAATAAACGGAAAGACAATTTTTATAACCCACGGTCATTTGTATAACGCAAAGGTGGGACTTTACACAATTATGTGCGCCGCACGAGAGGCAAAAGCTGATATTCTCTGCTTCGGTCATACTCACTCTGCGCTTTCTATGTACGAGGACGGACTTTATGTTCTTAACCCGGGCAGCTGCGGCGGATATATGGCAAGCTACGGAATAATTGATATTACCGACAAGGGTGAAATTATTACCAATACGGTAGCTGTAGCTGTAAAATGATTTTTGTAGCATTATAAGATATTTTGTGTTATACTATAAAAGGTTGGGAGGCGATAGGTTGAATTTTGAAGGATTTGATTTTTTCGAAAATGATGAAAATCTAAAGCAAAGGATAGAAAGCCTTTATTCGCAAAACAGACAACCTCACGCCATAGTGATTGAGGGCGCAGACGCTGAAAAATGCAAGGGGCTTGCAACCTTTCTTACAATGAGGGCGGTGTGCAGAGCCGAAAATAAGCCTTGCGGAAAATGCGAGCAGTGCATAAAAGCAAGGGAAAAGGTGCACCCTGACATTTACTATGCCCAACCTGAAAAGAAATCGCAGATTTATTCCATTGAGCAAATGCGAGATATTATTGAAAACGCAAGTATTCGCCCGAATGAGGCGGATATAAAGATTTTTGTGTTTGAAAGTGCAGATACAAGGCTTTCGCCTGTGGTACAAAATTCATTTTTGAAGTTGCTTGAAGAACCGCCGCAGAATTGCCTGTTTTTGTTGCTTTGCAAAAATTCAAGAGGATTGCTCAACACTATTTTGTCACGCTGTACCGTGCTTACCGTTAAAGGTGAAGAAAGCTACAGCGAGCAGGCAACCGAGCTTGCAAGAGCGGTGGCAGAGGGAACGATTGCGCCGAGCGAGTGGCAGTTGCTGTCGGCATTGACAGGCTTTTCCGACAGAAAACTTGCAGACGAAACCCTTGCCGTGCTTACGGTGATTTTCAGAGATTGCATAGCGGTTGCACGGGGAATAAGTGCGAGAATAGACGGTCAGCTTGCGCAAAAGCTGAATAAAAGAATAACTACGGGTATGGCTTTGCAGCTTGTAGAGGCAACTGAGCTTGCAAGGCAGAAAATACCGCAGAATGTAAATATGGATTTGCTTTCCGCTTTTTTGAGCGGGGAGTACAGGAGGATAATATGGCAGAGGTAATCGGAGTCAGATTTAAAGAAGTCGGCAAGGTCTATTACTTTGACCCGCTTGATAATAAGTTAAGCGCCGGTGATATGGTAATTGTAGAAACCGCAAGAGGTCTTGAGTGCGGTAAGGTTGCCACACCGAATAAAACCGTTTCTGATGAAGAGCTTGCGTATCCGCTCAAGCCGCTTATCAGAATTGCAACCGAAAATGACCTTCGTCACCTTGAGGAAAACAAACTTAAGGAGAAGGAGGCATACAGAATTTGCGAGCAGAAAATTGCAAACCACAAACTTGAAATGAAGCTCGTAAGCGTTGAATGTACTTTTGACAACAGTAAAATTTTGTTTTACTTTACAGCAGACGGCAGAGTGGATTTCAGAGCGCTTGTAAAGGATTTGGCGTCTGTATTCAGAACAAGAATCGAGTTAAGACAGATAGGTGTGCGTGACGAGGCAAAAATGCTCGGCGGACTCGGTGTATGCGGAAAACCGTTTTGCTGTGCAAGTTTTATGGGCGAGTTTCAGCCTGTTTCAATAAAAATGGCAAAGGAGCAGGGGCTTTCGCTTTCACCCGTAAAGATTTCGGGTACTTGCGGCAGACTTATGTGCTGCCTTAAGTACGAGCAGGACGCATACACAGACCTGTTAAAGAAAACTCCTAAGGTTGGCGCAATAGTCAATACACCTGACGGAAAAGGTCTTGTAGTGGAAAATAACCTTATTGCCCGCACGCTTAAGGTTAAACTGAACAACACTCCGCCCGAAGCACCGGCAAAGACTTTTAATGTAAAGCAGTGCAAAATTGTTAAAGACGGCTACATTAAAGTCGATAAAGAAGAAATGGAAAAATTAAAGGGGTTAGAGTAAACTAACCAAAAATACCTTTTGGAAAATATTTATTTTTGAAAAATGTTCTAAAAATATTGCATTTTTAAAAATATATGTTACAATATAGGTGTAATATTTCACAGGAGGTGTTTTTGAATGGCATACCAGATTAGTGATGAGTGCATCAAGTGCGGAGCTTGTGCTGAGGAGTGTCCTGTAAGCGCAATTTCTGAGGGCGATGACAAGTATGTTATCGACGCTGATGTTTGTGTAGAGTGCGGAGCATGCGAGGCAACTTGCCCGGTAGGAGCACCTGCTCAGGCATAAGTTAATACTTAATGGAATTTAAAGACAGCAAGGATTTTTCCTTGCTGTTTTTTGTTTGGGCTTTTATAAAAAATTTGGAGAAAATTATTGAAAAAAGGCTTTGTACTAAATGTTGGGGTAACAATAATAAATTATGGTTTAGCGGAGTGTCGGTCGGGCATTGAAAAATAGCTAACGCTAAATTATCAGCAAAAGAACAAAAAAAGTTTACTCAATTTTTTTCAAAAATTGCGGGTTTGGGCAGCACCCATAAAATCTTCCGATACAACAATTTATCAAGCGCAAACAGCCACGCTGTTTGCGTGCTTGCACCGAGTTTGAAAAAACAGGCAGTAGCCTTTTAGAAAAGAATTTGCTTATTTATTGTTTAATGAATGGCTTTTTGTTGCTATCGCATTTTTAAAGGCTAATGCCGTTGTGTTCAAGCCGCCAAACAGCGAGCTGTTTGACTATCGTCAGATTGCGTAAGCGGAAAGTATTTGTGGGCTTTGCCCACACCCACGACCTTTGAAAAGGTCGACCAAACTTTTATAATTAATTAGCAAATCAATTTGCTAAACCACAATTTACCCAAACTATTGATAAAGAACCTGAAAAAACTTTAATAATAACCGCAAAAAACCGCTTGATGCATAAAACACCAAGCGGTTAAATATTTTTTATTTAAAATCAGCCGTTAAAAGAATAGTTTGGAGCTTCCTTTGTAATCTGAATGTCATGTGGGTGGCTTTCACGAAGACCTGCACCTGAAATTCTTACAAACTGTGCTTTCTGATGAAGGTCAGAAATAGTTGCACAACCTGTGTAACCCATACCGGACTTAAGACCGCCCATAAGCTGATAAATTGTGTCGCCGAGAGTTCCCTTGTAAGGTACTCTGCCTTCAACACCTTCCGGAACAAACTTGTTGTTGCTTGCCTGGAAGTATCTGTCGGAGCTGCCTTTGCCCATAGCGCCAAGGCTACCCATACCACGGTAAACCTTGAACTGTCTGCCCTGATAAATCTCTTTTTCTCCCGGGCTTTCTTCGCAGCCTGCAACAAGTGAGCCGACCATAACTACGCTACCGCCTGCCGCAAGAGCCTTAACTATATCACCGCTGTACTTGATACCGCCGTCTGCAATAACCGGTACACCGTACTTAGATGCCTCACAAGCCGCATCGTAAATTGCTGTAATCTGCGGTACGCCGATACCTGCAACAATTCTTGTTGTACAGATAGAACCCGGACCGATACCAACCTTTACTGTGTCTGCGCCTGCCTCAATAAGAGCCTTGGCAGCCTCTGCTGTAGCAATGTTTCCGGCAACGAGCGGAACATTAGGATAAGCCTTTTTAACTTTGGCAACTGTTTTTATAATGTTTGAGTTGTGACCGTGAGCAGAGTCGAGGAAGAGTACATCGACCTGTGACTCAACAAGAGCGGCAACTCTGTCGAGAACATCCGCTGTAGCGCCGATAGCCGCACCGCAGAGGAGTCTGCCTTTGTCATCACGGGCTGAATTAGGATACTGAACCGACTTTTCAATATCTTTAATTGTAATAAGTCCCTTAAGGCTGCCGTCAGAGCCTACAAGCGGGAGCTTTTCAATTCTGTGTTTACGGAGAATTTCCTGTGCCTGCTTTAATGTTGTGCCTACAGGAGCGGTAACAAGGCTTTCGTAAGTCATAACGTTTGCGATAGGCTGGTTAAAGTCAGCGCCGGTCATAAAGCGAAGGTCACGGTTTGTGATAATACCTACAAGTTTGCCGTCACGGCAGATCGGAACACCGGAAATTTTATATTTGCCCATAAGGTCGTTAGCGTCACGGACTGTATTTTCAGGAGAAAGGAAGAACGGATTTACAATAACACCGTTTTCACTTCTCTTAACACGGTCAACCTGGTCAGCCTGCTTTTCAATGCTCATATTCTTATGAATAGCACCGATACCGCCCTCTCTGGCAATAGCAATAGCCATTGCGGTTTCGGTTACAGTGTCCATTGCAGCAGTAACAACAGGAGTGTTAAGCTTAATATTTTTTGTAAGATTTGATGAAATATCAACATTCTTAGGTTCTACATCAGACTCACCGGGGATGAGAAGAACATCATCAAAGGTAAGACCTTCTTTGCCGAATTTCTGATTGTAATCTGTATTCAACATAAACTATCCTCCATTTTCCTTTTCTCATACATAATTGTTTATTATTAAATTTTATTATATCAAATAATTCACTCAAGTGCAACAGATAATTTGCAGTTTTTAAAATTTTTATAACGAATTTTCTGAGCCTGTAAATAAGACGGAATTTTGTGAATAATATAAAATGTTTATAAAGTATTATTGTGTATTCGGCAATTGTACTTCGTTGTTTTCAATAGTATTTTAATGTTTTAATATGCAAAATGACAAAAATATTTTGCTTTTTAAGATGTATAAAAAACGCTTTTTATAAACTTTATTACAACATCAAAAAATCCTTGCTTTAAAAACTTATGCGTATTATAATATAGGATAGTTATTTGGCTTATGATTTACGAAAGGACAGATTTTATGCCTTTTATAGATGTTAAAACTAATGTGACTTTCTCAAAGGAGAAAGCAGACGAACTTATGAAAGAGCTTTCCGGTTCGCTTAAGGCAATCGGCAAGAGCGAGGCGTATGTTATGTGCGCCGTTAATGACGGATTAAAAATGAGTTTTCAGGGCAGCAGTGACGAGCCTGCGGCAATAGTTGAAGTAAAACTTCTGGGCAAGGGCACAAAAGACGGCTATGCCAAAGTTACCGAGAATATCTGCAATATTATGCAGACAAACGGCATTGCGGGCAAGCGTTGCTATGTTAAGTACGATGAAGTAGAGCATTGGGGTATGGACAGCTTTATGTTCTGAAAACAGACTGTTATTTACCGAATAATTATCTATATATTTTACGGGAGAAAGAGTTATTATGAGAATTGTTGTTCTTGCAGGCGGATTAAGTACAGAGCGTGATGTATCAATATCTTCGGGTATTAAGGTAGCGTCTGCTTTGCGTGAAAAAGGTAACGAAGTAGTTTTGCTTGATGTATTTATGGGTTACGAAGAGAATTTCTGCGACATTGACGCACTCTTCAAGCACAATTACAGCTTTACGGACAGCCTCGGTGTCGGCACGGAAATTCCCGACATTAAGACAGTCAAGGAGAACCGCCTTGATAAATCATCAAAATTTATCGGTATGAATGTTATTGAAATCTGCGCCGAGGCAGATATTACATATCTTGCTCTTCACGGCGGTGAGGGCGAGAACGGTCAGATTCAGGCTACACTTGACCTTTTCGGCATCAAATACACGGGTTCGGGTTATCTCGGCTCTGCGCTTGCTATGAATAAGGCGCTTACAAAGAGCGTACTTATTCAGAACAGAGTTACAACCCCTGCGGGCAGAGTTTACAAGTCAGCCCAAGACGCAGAGGATTGGAGTTACTATCCTTGCGTTGTAAAGCCGTGTTCGGGCGGTTCAAGCGTAGGCATTACAAAGGCAGAAAACAGAGCGGAGTATTTAGAGTCTGTAAAAGAGGCTTTCAAATATGAAAAAGAAATCGTAGTTGAGCAGTTCGTAGATGGCAGAGAGTTCTCCGTAGGCGTTATCGGCGGCAGAGCATTGCCTCCGATTGAGATTATTCCTAAGACAGGTTTCTACGATTATGTGGCAAAGTATCAGGCAGGCGCAACAGACGAAATTTGCCCTGCTGACATTACTGCAAGCGAGGACGATGTTCTTCGTAAAGCTGCCGAGGCTGCGTTTAAGGCTCTCAACTTGCAGAGCTATGCAAGAATTGACTTTATTCTTGATAAGGTATCGGGCGAGGCTTATTGTCTTGAGGCAAACTCACTTCCCGGTATGACTCCGACAAGCTTGCTCCCACAGGAGGCAGCGGCAGAGGGTATTGACTATCCGTCACTTTGCGAAAAAATCATTGAAGTTTCTCTTGAGAAATACAATTAATAAAACAGAGGTGTTTTGCCGTGAACGAGGCTGTACTTCTTTATAATTATAAAGGCGACAGACTGAAAGCCGTAAGAAATACGCTTTTGTCTATGAAAATACCTGTAAAAACAGCGGCGAAAAAGGACTTTTCAAAGCCTATAGGAACATTGTTCGGATTAAAGGATATTGAACCGTTGCCCGACGATTCTCCGAACTTTGACGATGAGCTTATGGTTATCAAGGATTTTCCACACCTTACATTTAATGTTATGCTTAAAAAACTTGAAAGCCACGGCATAAATAAAATGCCTCTGATTTGCGCCCTCACTCCCGACAACAGCCGTTGGAGCGGAAACAGACTTTATCAAAAAGTCAGCGAGGACCATTTAAAAGACAATAACCTTAAAGTCAATTTATAACAATAAAAATTACATAATTTTGCAGAGTGGTATTTGATATAAAAATATCGCTCTGCTTTTTTGATTTGAAAATAAATATATCTTGATATGTTGGCTTTTTTTTGGTATCATAAGTTATGATATGAATATTAGAGAGTGATTGTATGTATATAAAAACAAAGCCTTTTATAAAATGGGCTGGTGGAAAAAGTCAGCTGATTAGCGAGATACGAAAAAAATATCCTGAAAAAATAAACTGCTATTGCGAACCTTTCGTTGGTGGTGGTGCAGTGCTATTTGATGTATTGGCTAATTATAAACCGAAAAAAGTTTTAATTAACGATATTAATAAAGAATTAATTATTACATATGGTCAAATAAAAAATAATATTGATAATCTAATTAGCAAATTATCAGTTATGCAAGAAAAATATATTAGCGCTGATACAGAACAAAGAAAGGCTATATTTAGTAGTAATAGAGATTTATTTAATTTATTAAAAAAAGAAGATAATAAAAGCAATGCATTAGATATAGCGGCTCTGTTTATATTTTTAAATAAAACTTGCTTTAATGGATTATATAGAGTAAATCGAAACGGTGATTTTAATGTACCTGTTGGAGCATATAAAAATCCACTGATTTGTGATGAATTGAATTTGAAAAATAATAGCGAGCTTTTGCAGAATGTAAAAATAATATGTGGAGATTATAGAAAATGCAAAAATTTTATAGATAATGAAACTTTTGTGTATATAGATCCCCCATATCGTCCGTTAACACAAACTTCATCTTTTACTTCGTATTCTTCTAAAGTGTTTGATGACAAAGAACAAATAAGATTGGCAAAATTTATTAATGTAATTTCTGAAAAAGGCGCTATTGTTGTAGCAAGTAATTCAGATCCCCAAAATACAGATGAAAACGATATGTTCTTTGATGATTTATATAAAAATTATAGTATTAAAAGAATACAAGCTAAGCGTATGATTAATAGCAAAGGTAATGGCAGAGGTAATATTAACGAGTTGCTAATAAGTAATTTTTGATGAGGAAATTTTATTATGAAAAGAAATTTTGATGAGTGGCTTTCTGAATTTCGTGGAAGTATTGCAAACTATGATTATTATATAGATTTTAATAAAATATATAATAATATAAATAAGATTAAAGTAGAACTTAATATTTTAAATAGTTTGATTGGTTCAAATAATATAGAGGAAGATTTTGAAAATATCCTTTCAAAATATCCTGAAACTTTAAAATGTATTCCTCTGTTGCTGGCTGTAAGGGCAAACGAAATATATGCAGTGGATAGCGATGGCGAATTTACATACAATTTTAAACAGCAAAATTACAGTATTGAACAATATAAAATTTTTATGAGAAAAACAGGTTTATTTGACTTGTTGCAAAATCATATAATAAATAATCTTGTAGATTACGCTACAGGTGTAGAAACAGGTCTTGACTCTAACGGTAGAAAAAATCGTGGCGGACACTTGATGGAAAATTTAGTGGAGAGCTTTATACAAAAAGCCGGTTATAAGAAAAATGAAACCTATTTCAAAGAAATGTATATTCACGCAATAACCGATAAATGGGGAATAGATCTTTCTGCAATTTCTAATAGCGGTAAATCTGAAAAAAGGTTTGATTTTGTAATAAAAACTTCAAATAGAATTTACGGAATTGAAACAAACTTTTATGCAAGCGGTGGTTCAAAACTCAACGAAACAGCAAGAAGTTATAAGCAGATTGCACAAGAGGTTGACACCATAGACGGATTTACTTTTATTTGGTTTACAGACGGTTCCGGTTGGAAAAGTGCAAGACATAATTTAGAAGAAACCTTTGATGTTATGGAAACAATATTTAATATAAAAGATTTGGAGAATGGAATATTATCGCAGTTATCTTGATAGTAAAATCAGTGAGGTAGCTTTGTTATGAAAAAAAAGAAAATAAAGAAATGGGAGCCTGAAGATTTTGAGTTAGAAATGACCACTCATTGGTCTTTCCCTAAGCGTGGCGATTGGGCAACACACGATGCAAAGTGGCGAGGTAATTGGTCACCATATATACCAAGAAATATAATTTTAAGATATTCACAAGAAAATGATATGATACTCGATCAATTTGCAGGCGGTGGTACAACACTCGTTGAGGCAAAATTATTAAATAGGGATATAATTGGTGTTGACTGTAATGATATTGCTCTTGAGCGATGCGAGGAAAAAACGAATTTTGAATATGAAAAAGCAAAAGGAAAAGTGTATATAAGAAAAGGCGATGCTCGAAATTTGGACTTTGTTGATGACGAAAGCATAGATTTAATATGCACACACCCACCATATGCTAACATTATTAAGTACAGTGACGGGTTGGAAGATGATTTGTCGCAACTAAAAGTAAAAGATTTTTTGGAACAAATGAAACCTGTTGCAAAAGAATGTTACAGAGTTTTAAAGAAAGGTAAGTTTTGCGCTATCCTTATGGGAGATACAAGACAAAAAGGACATATGATTCCGATGAGTTTTGAAGTTATGAAAATATTTCAGGATGCAGGTTTTACTTTAAAAGAACTCATAATCAAAGAACAGCATAATTGCAGAGCAACGGGCTATTGGAAAACAAACAGTGTAAAATATAACTTTTTACTCATTGCACACGAATATCTTTTTGTATTTCATAAAATTTGATTTAATAAAAAGTCAGCGAGGACCATTTAAAAGACAATAACCTTAAGGTTAAATTATAATTTACGGTTTTGCAGAGCGGTATCGGTGGAAATATCGCCCTGCTTTTGTTTTTGCTTTTTTAAGTGACGGGTGAATGATTTGGCAAAGTAACAATTGGGTGACAAGGCTGTCTTCTTTTATTGTAAAAATTTGTCTTAAACAGTGCATTAAAAACCTAAATTTTAATATCTTTTCCCGTAATTTAAAAATTACAGAATTTTTGCGGATATTTTGTAGGAATTAGCAAATTTATCTTACCTTTTTTACTTGATTTATTTTGATTTTTGTATTACTATAATAGATGTATGATTTTTTAAAAAAGAAAAGGGGATCTCTATGAAAAAAGTTATTTCATTGGCGCTTGCGGCCGTAATTTGTTCGGCTTCAATGCTCCTTGCCGCTTGTGGTGGCAGCACAACAAAAACCATTGCAACTGTTGATGACCTTGAGGGCGCAAAAATCGGCGTTCAGCTCGGTACAACAGGCGACATTTATGCAAGTGATTACGAGGAAAAGGGTTCAACGGTAGAACGCTTTAACAAGGGTGCAGACGCTGTTCTCGCTCTTACACAGGGCAAGATTGACTGCGTTATCATTGACAGCGAGCCTGCTAAGGCTTTTGTTGCCGCTAATGACGGTCTTAAGATTCTTGACGAACCGTTTGCGGAAGAAGAATATGCAATCTGCGTAGCTAAGGACAATACAGACCTCCTCGGCAAAATCAACACAGCTCTTGCAGAGCTCAAAGCTGACGGTACAACAGAGTCAATCGAAAAGAACTTCATCGGCGACGATACAAAGGGAAAAACACCTTATGTAACTCCTGCAGGAACAGATTATCCGAACGGTGAACTTCATATGGCAACAAACGCTTTCTTTGAGCCTTACGAGTATTATGACGGCGACACAGTAGTAGGTATTGACGCATCTATGGCACAGGCTATCTGCGACAAACTCGGATACAAGCTTGTTATTGACGATATGGACTTTGATTCTATCATAACATCTGTTCAGACAGGCAAGGCTGATTTTGGTATGGCAGGTATGACAGTAACAGATGAAAGATTACAGTCAATCAACTTCTCTGACAGCTATACAACAGCTACTCAGGTAATTATAGTTAAAGAATAATTAAAGATTTTTCCGGAAAGGCAGCATAAAAGCTGCTTTTCTGATATATAAAGGAATTTAACATATGGATAAGTTTTTTCAAGAAATAGCTGCGAGCTTTCAGAGAACTTTTATTAATGACGACCGTTGGATGCAGTTTTTAAGAGGTCTTGGAGTAACGATTGAAATCACAGTCGTTGCTGCCGTTATAGGTATTATCCTCGGTTTTTTAATTGCTATGGTTCGTTCGACTTACGACAAGAACCTTACCGGTAAAAAATGCAGAAAGCCGAGTGATTATTTACTCAAGTTTTTAAATGTTCTCTGCAATATCTATATTACGGTAATCAGAGGTACTCCTGTTGTAATTCAGCTTATGATTATGTATTACATCATATTTTCATCGTCAAGAAACGGAATTATCGCAGCGGTACTCGCATTCGGTATCAATTCAGGCGCATATGTAGCCGAAATTGTGCGTTCGGGTATTATGTCAATCGACAAAGGTCAGTTTGAGGCAAGCCGTTCGCTCGGATTTAATTACAGCAGCACAATGTTCCATGTAATACTTCCGCAGGCTTTCAAAAATGTATTGCCGGCACTCGGCAACGAGTTTATTGTACTTGTAAAGGAAACCTCTGTTGCAGGTTATGTTGCACTCCAGGATCTTACTTATGTGGGCAATCTTATTCGTTCAAGAACTTACGAGGCATTTTTCCCGCTTATTTCGGTTGCGGCAATCTACCTTGTTATAGTATTGATTCTGACATACTTCCTCAAAAAACTTGAAAGGAGGTTGCGCAGCAGTGACCACTAACAATGATATTTTAATTAAGGTCGAGGGACTGAAAAAGTATTTTGGCAATAACGAAGTGCTCAAGGGCATTAATGCCGAAATTCACAAGGGCGATGTAATGGTGGTTATCGGTGCGTCGGGTTCGGGTAAATCAACTTTTTTGCGTTGCCTTAACCTGCTTGAAGAGCCGACAGACGGAAAAATCATTTTTGACGGCATTGATATTAACGACAGAAATGTAGATATAAACCTCCACCGCAGAAAAATGGGTATGGTGTTTCAGCAGTTTAACCTTTTCCCTCATATGACAGTGCTTAAGAATATGATTCTCGGCCCTGTAAAACTTCTTAAAAAGAGTAAGGAAGAGGCTACCAAAGAGGCAATGGAGCTGCTTGAAAGAGTAGGGCTTGCAGACAGAGCAAATGACTATCCGTCACAGCTTTCGGGCGGTCAAAAACAGCGTGTGGCAATTGTCCGTGCGCTTTGTATGAATCCGGAAGTAATGCTTTTTGACGAGCCTACTTCCGCACTTGACCCCGAAATGGTAGGCGAAGTTCTTGAAGTAATGAAAAGGCTTGCAAAAGACGGAATGACAATGGTAGTTGTAACTCACGAAATGGGTTTTGCCCGTGAAGTAGGTACAAATGTTGTATTCGTTGATAAGGGCGTAATCGTAGAGCAAGCGCCGCCGCAGGAATTCTTTACAAACCCTAAGAATGACAGATTAAAGGAATTTTTGTCAAAGGTTTTTTAATTAAATAAACAATATGACAGTCTGATAAACAGTGCGTTTGTCAGACTGTTTTTTTGTGCGATTTTTAACGGTTGCTAAACAATTATAAAAGTTTAAGGCTTGACCTAAACTTTTAAATTATTTTGCTTAACCCGCCTGCTATACCATAATTTCCTCCAATTCTTAATTCCAATTCTTAATAAAGAACCGTTTATAAAATATTTTCGAGATTTACTTACATTTACAATTTTTAAAAATCAAAATAATTTGCAAGCAATTGCTTGCATTTGCCGTCATAAGTGAATATAATATAGTTAAAGGAGCGTGATTTATATGGCAAATACTTCAGCAGTTTATGCCCGTATTGATACAGGCTTGAAAGAAAATGCGGAAAATATACTTGCACAGCTTGGTATTACTCCGTCAAGTGCAATTCAGATGCTTTACAGTCAGATTGTACTTACAAGAAGTCTACCCTTAAATCTTCAACTTCCTGTGGTTAAACCGCCTGCTATCGGTTCAATGACTCAATCTGAATTAAATGCCGAATTAATAAAGGGTGAAGAATCTATAAAAGCAGGAAAAACCTATACGGCAGATGAGGTGGACGCTGAACTTGCAAAGGAATTCGGTATATGAATAAGTTATATTCGGTTGTGTACTCTCCGAAAGTAAAGGAATGCGCAAAGTTACAGTTGACAAATTCATTGCTTTTTATATGGTAGCACCCGCAGTTTGACCGTTACGGTTATCCGTATTTTTTACGGAGGGCAGGACATTGCAAATATTGCAGCGGATTTTGAAAACTTATAAATTGCGATTATCAGCTGTTGATAAAATCTCAACACCTTTTACCTCAAAATCGGCATTGATATTTCTTTACACGCTGTCGGGTGTTGCATTTTAGGACAAAAATAATCTCCACAGGATTTATTTTCCTGTGGAGAATTTTATTTGCCTAAAAATCAAAATTTCTGAAAAATTTTTGCTTTTTTAGAAAAAAGCCCTTGACAACCTCCCTTTGGTAGCGTAAAATAGTACAATGTACCATAATGGGGTTATGTACCGACACAGTCGGACAAATCGTCAAAAAAATTTATCTTACAGGGGGATATTATCACAAAATCTCCAAAGTGTCAAGAGGTTTTTTTGACAGGGGCATTGCCCTCAAATTTATTAAGGAGTGATACGCCTATGGTTAATGTCAAACCCGTTAAGCTCGGCAATCGTGAACGAATGAGCTTTGGCAAAATCAATGAAGTTATTGATATGCCTAACCTTATTGATGTCCAGAAGCAGTCTTATCAGTGGTTCCTTGACGAAGGTCTTAAAGAAGTATTTAAGGATGTGTCGGGAATTACCGATTATCAAAATAATCTTGTGCTTGATTTTATTGATTACTCTATTGATGTTGATCACCCAAATTACAGCATTGTAGAATGTAAGTCAAGAGATGCTACATTCTCTGCCGCTTTGCGTGTTACAGCAAGACTTTTAAACAGAGCTACAGGTGAGATTAAAGAGAGCAATGTGTTTATGGGCGATTTCCCGCTTATGACACCGAGCGGCACATTCATCATCAACGGTGCAGAGCGTGTTATTGTATCTCAGCTTGTAAGAAGCCCGGGCGTTTATTATAAGATGGACCACGATAAAACAGGTAAAGAGCTTTACAGCGCTACCGTTATTCCTAACCGTGGTGCATGGCTTGAGTACGAAACAGACATCAACGATGTTTTCTATGTTCGTATCGATAAAAACCGTAAGCTTCCTGTTACAGCGTTCATCAGATCTTTAGGTCTTGGCACAGACGCTGAAATTCTCGACTTCTTCGGCGACGACGAGAGAATGAGAGCTACTATTGAAAAAGACCAGACAAGCAGTGTTGAAGAAGGTCTTATCGAAGTTTACAGAAAGCTCCGTCCGTCAGAGCCTCCTACAGTAGACAGCTCTCAACAGCATATCAATAATCTTTTCTTTGACCCCGGCAGATATGATATGTCAAGAGTAGGCAGATACAAGTACAACAAAAAACTCGGCATTGCCGACAGACTTGAAGGCCAGGTTATTGCAGAGCCTATCTCTAACCCACGCACAGGCGAGGTTATGGCTTTCAGAGATGAGAAAATTACTAAAGAAAAGGCTTTAGAAATCGAAAATGCCGGCGTTCAGATTGCTTATGTAAAAGCACAGGACGAAAAAATCGTTAAAGTTATTTCTAACGGTATGGTTGACATCAAGGCTTATGTTGACTTTGATGCAGAGGCTGAATGCGGAATCCGTGAGAATGTTCGTTTTGATGTTCTTTGCGAAATTCTTGACGCAGCACAGAACGAGGAAGAGCTTAAGGAAATGCTCACAGACAGAGCAGACGAGCTTACTCCTAACCATATCACAAAAGATGATATTTTTGCTACAATCAACTACCTTAACTGCGTGGCTCACGGTGTCGGCAGAACAGACGATATCGACCACCTCGGCAACAGAAGAATCCGTTGCGTAGGCGAGCTTTTACAGAACCAGGTAAGAATCGGTTTTTCAAGACTTGACAGAGTTGTAAGAGAAAGAATGGCTACACAGTCACAGGATATGGACTCGCTTTCTCCTAACTCGCTTATCAATATTCGTCCGGTAACTGCCGCAATCAGAGAGTTCTTCGGTTCTTCTCCGCTTTCACAGTTCATGGACCAGACAAACCCACTCGCAGAGCTTACTCACAAGCGTCGTTTGTCAGCGCTCGGCCCGGGCGGTCTTTCAAGAGATCGTGCAGGCTTTGAAGTTCGAGATGTACACTACACCCACTACGGAAGAATGTGTCCTATCGAAACTCCTGAAGGCCCTAACATCGGTCTTATTTCATACCTTACATCATTTGCAAGAATCAACAAGTACGGCTTTATCGAATCACCGTACCGTAAGATTAATAAAGAAACAGGCGTTGTTACAAACGAAGTTGTTTATATGACAGCCGATGTTGAAGACAACTACACCGTAGCACAGGCAAATGAGCCGCTTGACGAGAACGGCAGATTTGTTCATAACAGAGTTGTCGGCAGAAGAAGAGATGAATTCGTAGATCTTCCTGCAGACGAGTTTGACTTTATGGATGTATCGCCTAAGCAGGTACTTTCGGTTGCTACAGCTATGATTCCGTTCCTCGAAAACGATGACGCAAACCGTGCTCTTATGGGTGCGAACATGCAGCGTCAGGCAGTGCCTCTCCTCAGAACAGAAGCACCTATCGTAGGTACAGGTATGGAGTACAAGGCAGGTACAGACTCAGGCGTATGTATTCTTGCGGAAGAGGACGGCGTTGTATTAAGCGTTGACGCCCGCAACATTCGTGTACAGTACGATTCGGGCAGAATTCAGGACTTTGAGGTTATCAAGTTCCTTCGTTCTAACCAGGGTACATGTATCAACCAGCGTCCTATTGTTGAAAGAGGACAGAGAGTTAAGAAAGGCGAAGTTCTCGCTGACGGTCCTGCTACAGACCACGGTGAAGTTGCTATCGGTAAGAACGCACTTATCGGCTTTATGACCTGGGAAGGTTATAACTACGAGGATGCGGTTCTCCTTAACGAAAAAATCGTAAGAGATGATGTTTATACATCTATTCATATTGAGGAATACGATACAGAGGCAAGAGATACAAAGCTTGGCCCCGAAGAAATCACAAGAGATATTCCTAATGTCGGCGAAGATATGCTCAAGTACCTTAATGAAGACGGTATTATTCAGGTAGGTGCAGAGGTTCACGCAGGCGATATTCTTGTAGGTAAGGTTACACCAAAGGGTGAAACCGAGCTTACTGCCGAAGAAAGACTTTTGAGAGCTATCTTTGGCGAAAAGGCAAGAGAAGTAAGAGATACTTCACTCAGAGTACCTCACGGTGAGAGCGGTACAGTTGTAGATGTTAAGGTATTTACAAGAGCCGACAGCCGTAACGAACTCCAGCCGGGTGTAAATAAGGTTGTCAGAGTTTATCTTGCATTAAAGCGTAAAATCAGCGTTGGCGACAAGATGGCGGGTCGTCACGGTAATAAGGGTGTCGTTTCAAGAATTCTTCCTGTAGAGGATATGCCATTCCTTCCTGACGGCACACCGCTTGACATTGTACTTAACCCGTTGGGCGTACCTTCTCGTATGAACATCGGTCAGGTGCTCGAGGTTCACCTCGGCTATGCGGCTAAGGCACTTGGCTGGAAGATTATGACACCTGTATTTGACGGCGCTCACGAAGGCGATATTTTCCAGGCACTTAAAGATGCAGGTTACAGCGAGGACGGTAAGACATGGCTTATCGACGGCAGAACAGGCGAGCGTTTTGACAACCCTGTAACCGTCGGTTATATGTATTACCTTAAGCTCCATCACCTTGTTGACGAGAAGATTCACGCAAGAAGTACAGGTCCTTACTCACTCGTTACACAGCAGCCTCTCGGCGGTAAAGCACAGTTCGGCGGTCAGCGTTTCGGTGAGATGGAAGTTTGGGCACTTGAGGCTTACGGTGCGGCCTATACACTTCAGGAAATTCTTACCGTTAAGTCTGACGATGTTATCGGCAGAGTTAAGACTTATGAGGCAATCGTTAAGGGTCAGAACATTCCTGCACCGGGTATCCCTGAATCATTTAGAGTTCTTATTAAAGAATTGCAGTCACTTGCTCTTGATGTCCGTGTTCTTGACGCACAGGGCGAGGAAATTGACATTAAGCAGAAGTTTGATGAGGACGAAGACATTACAGATGCAGCTACAACCGAGTTCAACGAGGAGAGCGTAATGACCGAGTCAATGGACGGTTACAACCTCGATGAAGAAGGCGAAGAGGGCAATATGTTTGACGATTCGGGTCTTGCAGCAGATGACGATGACAGCGACTACTTCGACTTTGACGACTTAAACAAGAATGATATGTAAGGAGGAAGTATAAAAATGATAGATAATAACGCATTTGATTCAATTAAAATCGGACTTGCTTCCCCTGAGCAAATTAGAGCCTGGTCTTACGGCGAGGTTAAAAAGCCCGAAACAATCAACTACCGTACATTAAAACCTGAGCGTGACGGCTTGTTCTGCGAGCGTATTTTCGGACCTACAAAGGACTGGGAGTGCCACTGCGGTAAATACAAGAGAATCCGTTTTAAGGGTAAAATTTGTGACCGTTGCGGTGTTGAGGTTACAAGAGCAAAAGTAAGAAGAGAGAGAATGGGTCACATTGAGCTTGCCGCTCCTGTTTCTCATATCTGGTACTTCAAGGGTATTCCTTCAAGAATTTCTCTTATGCTCGATATTTCTCCGAGAACACTTGAAAATGTTCTTTATTTCTCAAGATATATTGTTACAGATCCCGGCAACTGCCGTGATCTTGAAAAAAATCAGTGCCTGAGCGAAAAAGAGTACGCTGAAATGCGTGAAAAGTATGACAACGACTTTGAGGCAGGTATGGGTGCAGAGTCTATTAAGAAGTTACTCAAGGAAATTGACCTTGAGCAGCTCTCTGCACAGCTTAAAGAAGAGCTTGAAACAGCATCGGGTCAGAAGAGAGTTCGTATTCTCAAGCGCCTTGATGTTGTTGAGAGTTTCCGTCTTTCGGGCAACCGCCCCGAATGGATGATTATGGATGTTATTCCTGTAATTCCGCCTGATATCCGCCCTATGGTTCAGCTTGACGGCGGCAGATTTGCTACTTCTGACCTTAACGACCTTTACAGAAGAGTTATTAACAGAAACAACCGTCTTAAAAAGCTCCTTGAGCTTAACGCTCCTGAAATCATCATCAGAAACGAGAAGAGAATGCTGCAGGAATCTGTAGACGCTCTCATTGACAACGGCAGAAGAGGCAGACCTGTTACAGGCCCTAACAACCGTCCACTCAAGTCACTTTCCGATATGCTTAAAGGTAAGCAGGGTCGTTTCCGTCAGAACCTTCTCGGTAAGCGTGTTGACTATTCGGGTCGTTCGGTTATTGTTGTAGGCCCTGAACTTAAGATGTACCAGTGCGGTCTTCCTAAGGAAATGGCTATCGAGCTTTTCAAACCGTTTGTTATGAAACGCCTTGTAGAAACTAAGGCTGTTATCAATATTAAGGCTGCAAGAAAAGCAGTTGAGCGTGCAAAGGACGAGGTTTGGGATGCACTTGAAGTTGTAATCAAGGGTCACCCTGTTCTTCTCAACCGTGCGCCTACACTTCACAGACTCGGTATTCAGGCATTTGAGCCTGTACTTGTTGAGGGCAGAGCACTTAAGCTTCACCCGCTTGCTTGTACAGCGTACAACGCCGACTTTGACGGTGACCAGATGGCTGTCCATGTACCGCTTTCCGCAGAGGCACAGGCAGAGGCAAGATTCCTTATGCTTGCAGCCGGCAACCTCCTTAAACCGTCAGACGGTCAGCCTGTAACAGTTCCTACACAGGATATGATCCTCGGTTCGTACTACCTTACACTTGATAAGGACGGCGAGCGTGGCGAGGGCAAGGTGTTCCGTGATGTTGATGAAGCTATGATGGCTTATCAGACCGGTGTTATCCAGCTTCACTCAAAGATTAAGGTAAGATACGAAAAGGTAATTGACGGCGTTAAGTATTCTGACCTTGTTGATACAACAATCGGTAAGATTATCTTTAACAACCCGATTCCTCAGAACCTTGGTTTTGTTGACAGAAGCAAGCCTGAAAACCGCTTTAAACTTGAGGTTGACTTCCTTGTAGGTAAGTCTAAACTTAAGAAGATTATTGATAAATGTATTAAGATAAACGGCACAGAGATTACAAGCCATGTTCTTGACCACATCAAGGCACAGGGCTATAAATACTCAACAAGAGGCGCTATTACTGTTGCCGTATGTGACGCCGTTATTCCTCCTGCCAAGAAAGAAATCATCAAAAAGGCAGAGTCTGATGTCGATGCAGTTCGTGAGGACTATATGATGGGTCTTCGTTCCGATGAGGAGCGTTACGAGGAAGTTCTTAAGATTTGGGAGAAGGCTACAAACGATGTAACCGATGCCCTCCAGAAGAACCTTGACCGCTACAACCCAATCTTCATGATGGCTGACTCAGGTGCCCGTGGTAGTATGAGCCAGATTCGTCAGCTTGCAGGTATGCGTGGTCTTATTGCCAATACATCAGGTAAAACAATCGAAATTCCTATCAAGGCTAACTACCGTGAAGGCCTTAACATTATGGAATACTTTATTTCATCTCGAGGCGCTCGTAAAGGTCTTACAGATACAGCGCTCAGAACAGCCGACTCTGGTTACCTTACCCGTCGTCTTGTTGATGTATCACAGGAAGTTATCATTCGTGAGGACGACTGCGGTACAACAGACGGTCTTGAGATTTTCGACATCAAGGCAGGCGAAAACAATGTTATCGAGGGACTTCACGAAAGACTTATCGGCAGATACCTCGTTGACGATTTCTGCGATTCAAACGGCAACACCCTTGTTTCTAAGGATGTAATGATGGGCGACAAAGAGGCTGACATTATCGTAAACAGCGGCGTTGAAAGAATTAAGATTCGTTCCGTACTTTCTTGTCGTGCTAAGCACGGTGCTTGTAAGAAGTGCTACGGTTCTAACCTTGCAAACCGCCAGCCTGTAACAGTCGGTGAGGCAGTAGGTATTATCGCCGCACAGTCAATCGGTGAGCCGGGTACACAGCTTACAATGAGAACATTCCATACCGGCGGTGTTGCATCGGCAGAAGATATCACACAGGGTCTTCCAAGAGTTGAAGAGTTGTTCGAGGCCCGTAAACCAAAGAGCCTTGCAATCATCAGTGAAATTGACGGTGAAGTTAGATTTGAAGAAATCAAAAATGCTCGTCACGCTATTGTATTCAACCACGAAACAGGCGAAGAAAAGCAGTACCTTATTCCTTTCGGCTTTAGAGTTAAGGTTCAGGAAGGTCAGATTATCAAGAAAGGTGACAAAATCACCGACGGTGCTGTTAATCCGCACGATATTCTTGCAATTCTCGGTTCAGACGCAGTAATGAACTACCTTATTTCAGAGGTACAGAGTACCTACCGTTTACAGGGTGTTGAAATCAACGATAAGCACATTGAGGTTATCGTTCGTCAGATGATGAGAAAGGTAAGAGTTGAGGACGCAGGCGATACTAAGTTTATGTCCGGTCAGACCTACGATAAGAACGATGTTCTCTTTGAGAACGAGCAGATTAAAAAGCGTATTGCTAACGGTGAAGAAAACCTCAGAGAGGCAACATTCACACAGTTGCTCCTCGGTATTACAAAGGCAGCACTCGCAACAGACAGCTTCCTTTCTGCCGCATCATTCCAGGAAACAACAAGAGTTCTTACAGATGCAGCTATTAAGGGTAAGATTGATCCGCTTATCGGTCTTAAGGAAAATGTTATTATCGGTAAGGTTATACCTGCAGGTACAGGTATGCCGAGATATGCAGGCGTAAAGCTCGAAGAGCCGAAGTCAGAGGTTGAAGATGCAGATGAAAATGCTGTTGAATCAACCGAAACTGCAGATATTTCCGAATAATTTTAACTAACATTTTGGTTTAAAAAAATTAAATGCCCGACAATGACTGAATGCATTGTCGGGCATTTGTGCGTGTGCTTGTTGTTATTAACAATTTGTTATAAATGTGTTAAAAGATTGTCGGTTAGGCTTTAGAGAGTGTTTTGACCAATAATTATAAAAGTTTGGTCGAACTTTTTAAAGGTCGTGGGTGTGGGCAAAGCCCACAAATACTTTTAGTTTATGCAATCTAACGATAGCCAAACAGCTTGCTGTTTGGCGGTTTGAACACAACGGCGAAAGCCTTTGCGAGAGCAATAAAAGAAAATACACTTTATTTTCATAGTCAACGCAATGCGTTGACTATGCTTTTAGCATTTCTGTTTATAATGGTTGTCACCTGTTTTAACAAACTTAAGTGCAAGCACGCAAACAGCGTGGCTGTTTGCGCCTGATAAATTGTAATATCGGAAGATATTATGGGCGCTGCCCAAACCCGCAAGCCTTTAAAAGGCTTGACCTAAATTTTAAATTATTTAATCTTAAATTTGTGTTTAACTGTAAATTTTACAACATACAAAATGAATATTTATAAAATTAACAATCAATAAATATTCATTTCAATTCAAAAATATACATTTATTATACAATAAAAATCGTCCGAATTTGCAGCAAAGGTCAAACTCGGACGATATTATTTTGCTTTAGTAAAAACAATATTTTATCATTAAAATACGCTTAATCTAAATAATATTATAAGATAAAGCCAATCTTCTTCATAACTTTATTCATTGTACGACTGCTGATTTTAAGTGCAATTTCATCCGCTTTACGGTAGCACTCTTCAAGGTAAGCCTTATCCTTGATATATGACTCATAACGCTCACGAATAGGACGGAGTTCTTCTACAACTGCCTCGCCGACAGCTGTCTTAAAGTCGCCGTATCCCTTGCCCTCAAAGTCGTGCTCAATCTGCTCAAAGCTAAGACCTGTGATTGTGCTGTAAATACCCATAAGGTTATTGATTCCGTTTTTGCCCTCGCCGTAGTGAACATGAGCCTCGCTGTCGGTAATCGCACGCTTGAATTTGCGCATAATTGCCTCAGGTGTATCAAGAAGATGTACGCAGCCGTTTACATTTTCGTCCGATTTACTCATCTTCTTGGTTGGGTCCTGCAAGCTCATTACTCTTGCGCCGTTCTTTGGAATAAATCCTTCGGGAATTTTGAAGACATTGCCGTAAAGACCGTTAAAACGGGTTGCAATATCTCTTGTAATCTCAATGTGCTGCTGCTGGTCTGCACCTACGGGCACTTTATCTGCCTGATAAAGCAAAATGTCGCCTGCCATAAGTGACGGATATGTAAACAAGCCTGCATTTATGTTGTCTGCGTGCTTTGCCGACTTGTCCTTAAACTGTGTCATTCTTGAAAGCTCACCGAACTGTGTGTAGCAGTCGAGCACCCATGCCATTTCTGCGTGTGTATGCACATGGCTCTGAATGAAGAAAAGGCTCTTTTCTGCATCAATTCCGCAAGCAAGAATTGATGCGTATGCGTCGAGAATATTTTTTCTCATTTGAGCCGGCTCTTGTCTTACCGTAATGGTGTGTAAATCGGCAAGAGCGTAAATGCAGTTGTACTCGTCCTGCATAGTAACCCAATTGCGGATAGCACCAAGATAGTTGCCAAGTGTTATTGTGCCACTCGGCTGAATGGCACTGAATGCGATTTGTTTCTTTTCGTTTTCCATAAATATTCTCCTTTATTTCAGCTTGCTGTTTGCCAGCTCGCCGAGTATCTTAATGCCTTTTTCAAGCTGTTCGTCGGTCGGTGTTGAAAAGTTGATTCTGAAACTGTTGCACTTTTCGTTTTCGTCTGTAAGAAATGCATTGCCCGGTACTACGCATACCTTTTTGAGCACGGCTTCTTTGCAGAATGACGGCATATCAATGCTTTCGGGCAGGTCGCACCAAATGAAAAGTCCACCGTCAATTTTATGATAAGTAATTGCGGGACTTGCGTATTTGTCGAGCAAATCCATACAGAATTGTGCTTTTTTAGTGTATAGCTTGCGTAATTTTTCAAGATGTGCGTTGAAGTCATATTTTGTAATAAACTCATCGCAAACATACTGCGACCATATATTGGTGTGAACATCACTGCCTTGCTTGCATACTACGAGTTTTTGGAAAATCTGCTTTGGCGCAATGCAGTAAGCAACACGCATACCCGGTGAAATTACCTTTGAAAACGAACCGCAGTAAATTACGATTTCGTCCTCGTCAAAGCTCTTGATGTTTGGGATAAATTCGCCGCTGTATCTTAAATCTCCGTAAGGGTTATCCTCAAGAATAAGAATGCCGTACTTTTTTGCAAGCTCATAAACAGCCTTGCGTTTTTCAAGGCTCATTGTAACGCCCGACGGATTCTGAAAATTTGGTATTGTATAAATAAATTTTGCGTTTTTGTTGTCTTTAAGCGCCTGCTCAAGGGCGGTAATGCTCATTCCGTCAGGCTCAACGGGAACGCCGACAAGTTTTGCGTTGTAACTTCTGAATGTGTTGAGCGAACCGATAAAAGACGGCGCTTCGCAAATAACAACATCACCCTCGTTTACAAGAGCCTTTGAGCATAAATCCATAACCTGCTGTGCACCTGTGGTGATTAAAATATCGTCACCCTCTCTGCCGATGTTATGTTCTTTTTTCATATATTCGGTAAGGTGTCGGCGCAGGGGAGTGTAGCCCTCGCTTACGCTGTACTGTAATACGGAAATAGGATTTTCGGCAAGAACTTTTGCGGAAATCTCTGCTATTTCCTTTGCGGGAAAGGCATCGGGGGAAGGGTTGCCCGCAGAAAGCGATACAACCTCGGGGTCTGCCGCATATTTAAAAATTTCTCTGATTGCACTTGGCTTGAGGTTAGAAACCCTGTCGGAAAATGTATATTCCATTTAAAAAATCTCCTTAGTTTTCATTATAGGCTCTGTCTAATAAAGGCTTAGCTTTTTCAAAATCTTCAACAGATTTTAAATTTATACGCAAATCGCCTGTACCCCAATGCCCTTTATTTCGTACATCTTCAATGAACCCCTGTGCTAAATCAACAGTATCCGGATTTAATCTCAGATGTAAACAAACATTATTGCGATACACTTCAGCACAAATTATGTTGCGAACTTTTTTAAATGCTACATATAATTTCAATCTATTTTCAGAAACATCGTCACCTAAGGACAAAATATAATCACGAACAGAATAAAATAAATTTTGATTTTTTATACCAGCCTCATTAAAATACTGGTCAAAATCTTTATCTTTCGAATTACTTTTTTTAGTTTGTTTCACAAAACCATCATCAAATTCTATTGGCTGTACCTGAGGAGCATTAAGATATTCTAGAGAAATCAAATCATTTCCAAATTTTTTATATTTCACTAGCTTAATGTTCCTTTGCATTTGATTGACTGCGTGTTCATCAAATTTCGTAAAATCATTTGCTACGCATATAACACAAGGCATACTCCAATCAATTTTATCTGCCTGCTCACTTCCGAGTGTATCCATAACTAGAAGTTTAAAATCTGCTTTATGGTCAAGCAACCAATCAAGATAGAATAGTCCTTGATTTATTACATTTTCGTTTACACTACGCTTATATTCAAAAATAACAGGACAATTATTTTCATCAATTCCAATGCTATCCATACGACCATTAGTTATACGGTACTCTGATTTAAGAAAAGTAACGCCAAAAAAGGTAGACATGTTTTGTTCAAGTAATTGTTGTAATTCTTTTTCAAGAGGTACTTGATTAGAATTAAGCTCCTTAACTTGACCTTTTAAAGAAAATAATTTTATATCAGCCATAGATTCACCTCCGATGATCATTTTGTTATTTAAGACATTTGTTGAACCTTTTTAAAAATTGCAAAAAGTAAACTTATAAAAATTAACTATAAACCACATTATATTATAATACAACAAAGAAAAATATTCAAGCTACCGAGAGGGAAAAGCTACAATTTATGCCGTAATTTTTTGAAAATTATGCTAAAAATACAAACAAATAAACTGCAATTTCAGTCTGTTGTAAAAATAATTAAAGAAAGTTCCGACATAATTAATGAAAATGCGGTTTAATTCCAATATCGAAAAATAAATTATTGCAATTATGTTACTATGTATATGAAATTGATTACTTATATTAAGGTTAATCAGGAGGATAATGGAATGGACAGTTCAGAAATCAAGCAGCTCCAAATCCTTGCAACAAAGGCAAGAATGGGAGCAATTCTCGGCACTTTTTGTGCTAAGTCGGGACATCCGGGCGGTAGCCTTTCGGCAGCGGATATTTTCACATATCTCTACTTTAAGGAAATGAATGTTGACCCTAAGAATCCTAAGTGGGAGGACAGAGATCGTTTTGTTCTTTCAAAGGGCCATTGTTGCCCAAGCCTTTATGCGGTTCTTGCACTTAAGGGCTATTTTGAATGGGACGAGCTTTCAAAGCTCCGTCATGTAGGCGCAATGTTACAGGGTCACCCCGATATGAAGGGCACACCCGGCATTGATATGAGCACAGGCTCACTCGGACAGGGTATTTCTGCGGCTTGCGGTATGGCGCTTTCCGCAAAAATCAGCAACAAGAGCTACCGTGTATATTCTGTACTCGGCGACGGCGAGGTTGAAGAAGGTCAGGTATGGGAGGCTGCTATGTTTGCCGCTCACAATAAGCTTGACAATCTTGTGATTTTCGTTGACCAGAACGGTTTACAGATTGACGGTACAGTTGACGAAGTTGCAGGCATTGAGCCGCTCGACAAAAAGTTTGAGAGTTTTGGTTTTGAAGTGTTTAAGATAGACGGTCATGACTTCAATCAGATTGAGGACGCACTTAACAAGGCAAGAGAAGTTAAGGGCAAGCCTGTTGCTATCCTTGCAAAGACAGTAAAGGGCAAGGGCGTTTCATTTATGGAAAATCAGGTTGGCTGGCACGGCACAGCTCCTAACAAAGAGCAGTATGAGCAGGCTACAGCCGAGCTTCAGGCTGAAATTGACAGATTGGAGGGCAACTGCTAATGGCTGAATCAAAGAAAATTGCTACTCGTGAGAGCTTTGGTATGGCACTTTGCGAGCTTGCTAAGACTAACGAGGACATCGTTGTATTTGACGCTGACCTTGCAGCGGCAACAAAGACAAGTATTTTTAAAAAGGAATTTCCCGAAAGATTTTTCGACTGCGGTATTGCCGAGGGCAATATGGTAGGCGTTGCGGCAGGTCTTGCGGCAGCAGGCAAAATTCCTGTAGCGGCATCATTTGCAATGTTTGCAACAGGCAGAGCATTTGAGCAGATCAGAAACTCGGTTGCTTATCCGCACCTTAATGTTAAGATTGCAGGTAGCCACGCAGGTATTTCTACAGGTGAAGACGGTGCAACTCACCAGTGCCTTGAGGATATCGGTATTATGCGTACAATTCCGGGTATGGTAGTTATCAACCCTGCCGACCACTACGAGATGATGGCTGCAACAAAGGCAGCTATCGAGTACGACGGCCCAGTATATATCCGTCTTGGCAGACTTGCTATTGAGAGCTTTAACGACCCTGAAACTTATACATTTGAACTTGGCAAGGGTATTACACTCCTTGACGGTGACGATGTGGCAGTTATTGCAACAGGTCTTTGTGTAAATGAGGCTCTTAAGGCTTGTAAGCAGCTTAAGGAAGAGGGCATTAACGCTCGCCTTATTAATATTCACACAATCAAGCCTATCGACAGAGAAATCATCGTTAAGGCTGCAAAAGAAACAGGCAGAATCATTACAATTGAAGAGCATAATGTAATCGGTGGTCTTGGTGACGCTGTATGTTCTGTAGTAAGTGAGGAATATCCTGTTAAGGTAACAAAGGTTGGCGTAAACGATTGCTTTGGTTACAGCGGCCCTGCTCTTGAGCTTCTCGATAAGTTTGAGCTTACAGCTCCGCATCTTGCAAAGAAAATCAAAGCAGCTGCTCAGGATAAGTAATTTAGAATTTATAATTTAATATAAAAATTACCGCTCGGCATAGTGATGTCGGGCGGTTTTTTCTTGTGAAATGTTGTGTTAATAGTAAGAAGTGTGGTTTAACACACAAAGTTTAGTTTAATAAATTCAAAATTTAGGTCAACCCTTTTTAAAGGGTTACGGGTTTGGGAAAATTTGAAATTATAAAAGCAAAGTACTGCTTATTGGACACCTTAGTTGTTATACTTTAGATAAGGATAGAGAATATAAAACTATTCTTATAATACTATAAAGGAGATATGACTATGGGAAAACTTACTATTGAAGGCAATGCAAAGCGAGTATGTCATTGCGATGTGATGAAAATTACTGTTGATTTTAGAACTCGCGAAACTTCAACGACAGAGGCACTCGAAAAGGTGATGAACCAATGTGAGGAGTTCCTTTCTGTACTCGATGAGAACGGCGTTGATATTGAGAATATAGTTTTGGGCGATACTTCGGTTGATGCGAGGTATTATGATGAGGGCGAAAAAAATTTTTATGCTAGCAGAGAAATAAACATTTACTCAGCATTTGATATGAAATTTTTAAATTTTATTATGTCATTTATAAAGAACAAGAATTTTAATGCAGATGTAGATTGTGATTATGGCATTTCAAATATAAATGTAATACATAAAGAACTTTTAAAAGAGGCGGTGCTTGATTCAAAGACGAAGGCAGAGGCAATCGCAGAGTCTGTTGGAGAAAAAATTACAGGAATAGATACCATAAAAGGTCCGAATAGAGATGATGATGAAGAAATTCACATGCTTGCCGAGGGAGTACATAAGATTAGTGCAGGTCCATCGTATAAATTATCAGACAAATTAAAGTCACCTGTTAGTACGGAAGAGGAAAAGGTGACGGTTACTTGGATTGTTGAGTAATTTAAAATACAATAAAGATAAAAGAGCAAAAACACAGCCCGATTCGTTTCTTGAATCGGGCTGTGCAGCGTTTAATTATAACAAATTATATTGCGAAGTCTGAAACCTCTTTATTATTTGCTACAGTTTTAACCTGTTCTATAAGTTTACTTGGATTTGTCTTGTAAAGGTGTCCTACGCTTATGCCGTTTACCTCTGCAAGGTATTTGTTTCCGTCTGCATCATAGAATTTAACTGTATCTGTACTGCCATCTGTATATTTGTACTCGGCTGTAAATACCGCCTTTCCGCTTGGCTTGTCACTGCTTGTGTCGCTTTTCTTAAGTAATGTAAGGTTCTGGAAGAATGTTGAGAAGTATGATGAGTTAATCTCACTGTCACCGTACATTACAGATGTTGTGGTTGTAGTTGATTCCTCGCCGTCATCGTTTGTTGTAGCGGTTTCCTTTGTGCCTATGTCAAAGGTATAAGTGTCGGAACCGTTGTTTACCGTAAGTGTGGAAACAGCCGTCATAAGCGGATGGAGAACATACTCTGACGAAAGTTTTTCGTAACTCATATCTACCCATGGAAGATTTGCAGATGCCATTGTATATACAACTTTTCCGCCCTTTTCCATAATGTTTACTTTGCCTGAGCCGTCAGGCTGTGATGCAATAAGGTTTATTGTTGTGTCCGGATACACAGCCTCAAGAGTTACATACGGATCTGCCAGTCCGAGTTCTTTGAGTTGAGCATCGGACGGTTTTACCATTTTTACCGACTCGGCATACAAGCCTCTGATTGCACCCGATACCTTACTGCTTGCATCTTCGCTTGCGTAAGCCTTATTAGGTGAAGTGATAACTGTTGCAGCGGAGTTCTTTCCGTCGTTGTTCGGTTCAAGAACCACGGCTTGCGGGAAGTTTTTACCCGAAAGTGTAATTTTGCTGAACTGTGAATTGTCTGTATCCGATGCGGCATCGTTGATTGCCTTTGAGAACATATCGGTAAGGCTGTATGAGAACGAGTCTACGGCATCGCTTGCTACAAGGTAGATTGTGTCGGATGTACCGAACTTTACATATGTTCCTGCCGATGACGGAGCATCGCCGCCTACAATGAATTTAGCCTTTGTATTGTCTGTATATGTAACAAGGACTGTTGCTTTCGGATTGTCAAAACCGCACTCCGAAGATTTTGCACCGTCAAGGCTGATTACTTTGCTGAAATCAAGTGCCGCAGCATCGTTTGCGATTGCATCGGCGTAGCCTGTCTGCAAATCAAAATCTTCAAAGCCTACAAGAGTATAAACGGTTTTTTCTGTCTTGCCGTTATCATCAACGGGAGTTTCGGACTTTATGTCGAGTGTACCCGATGTGTTTTCAACATTGATTGTTGAAATCTTTGCAGGCACATAATCAATCAAAGTACCGTAGCTGTTATTTTCAATTTCGCCCTTATCGTTTGTTTTGATGGTTGCCTGGTGCATACCGTTTCCATCAACAGATGTTGACATATCAATACCCGGGTCAATGCTGTCCATCGGGTCTGCGTTATCGCCTGATTTCGGCAGGAATATCAGCAACAGCATTACGCCTACGAGCACAACTGCTGCGGCTGCGATTATAATAAGAAGTTTAACATTCTTTTTCATTATTTGTTCCTCCTGCGTAACCACATTACAATGCCTGTTACGAGAACTGCAACAGGAACTACGATTACAAATATAACGAAGAGAGTGTTCTTTGTTGTTGCATCGGTAATTCCGAGCTCGGCATTCTGCATTGATTTACCCTCAATGGTAATACCCGCATTGTCCTTATCTGCAAGTGTGTTAATCATATTCATAAAGTAGCCTGAATTGTTAAAGCTGTTGTATGACATAATGTCAGAAGTAAACATTGAATATGAACCGAAAACAACTACCTTTGAAGATGCGTTGTCTGTATTTGACTTAACACCCTCGGCGGCAACATTAATATTTTCGCCTGTAATGCCGTTTTTGTAATTCCAAGTGTCATCTGCGTCTGTTGGGTAAATACCTGCTGATGTAGATGTTGTAAGAAGTGCATGTGAAACGCTTGAATCCGAAAGTGTAACGCTTCTTGCAAAGAGTGTTACAACAGGGATATTAGGATTTTTAAGTCCTGTTGTGTAGTAGTCTGTGTAGTCAACTGTGAAGATGTACGGTGAGCTGTTGCTTACAAGGCGGTCTGTGCTTGTTTCATAAACATAGCCCGGATTTACCTGCATACCCCATTCGTTTAAAAGACTGTCAATGTTTGGAGTGTCTACATTGTTTTCTGTAGGGATAAAGATAAGGTTTCTGCCGTATTTGCCGTCATTGTCAAGCCACTTTGAAATCTTTTCGACTGTGCTTTCGTCAAGGTCAACAGACGGTGCATAAAGGATTGCAAACTTAGCGTCCTCATCAAGGTCGCCTGTAGCGAGAGAAACATCGTTTACCTGATAAGCGTTGTTCTGTAAAAGAGTTTTGATTGCCGACGAATCCTGCTCCTGGTTACCTGTAATCATATCAACTACAACCTTGTCTTCTGTAGTAACATTGAGAATAGCTGTAACAACGGCCTGCTCAACAAGTGAAGATGTTACATAGTAAGTGCCGTACTGTGAATAGTAATCCTTGTCGTATTCAAAGCAGTCGTCAATTGTAAGCACTCTGTACTGGTCGCCGCACTCGACGATCATCATATTTGAGTTTTTGCTCCAATCTGCGTCTGCATATTTCTGTGAAATAGACGGATTGCTTGAAAGGTCAATGTAATTAAGTTTGATTTTGCCGTTTGATGCGCTCTCCATTTTTTCAAGGAGTTTGTTTGCCTGAATGTAATACGCACCCGAACCCTCAAACTTTTCTTCTGTTGTAAGAACAGTGATTTTAATGTCTTTGTCAATGTGAGAAACATAGTCTATAGTGTCGTTTTCAAGTGCAAATGAAGATTCTTTGGTAAAGTCAAGAACCATATTCGGGAATCTTCCAACGAGAAGAGAAACCACTATGTTGAGAACGATAACAAGTGCGATTACAATTGCAACAATTGCCGCCGCAATTGAGCCGTGGCGGGCTTTTCTTGATTTTAAGAAATTCTTAAATCCGCCGTTTTTCTTGTCTTTCTTAGGCTTTTCGGTTTTTTCGGTCTTAGCCGCTTTATCGTCGTCTATTTTTGTTTTAACTTCGGCAGTGTTTTCTGCCACAGTGTCTTTTTTCAATTCGCTCATTGCTCTTTACCTCCTTAGCTCCAGCGTCTTTTTTCAAGTACACGGGCGGTAAAGAACAAGAACAATCCCGTAACACTTAAAAAGAATATAATGTCTGTAAGATTAAGCATACCGTATGTAAAGTTTGTGTAGTATGTAAGAAAATCAATTTTTTTAACAATAGTTGCGATCCAGTCAACGGTGATGTTGCTTGAAAGGTTGCTTAGCATATAAATAAGAAGACCTACGCCCATACCTGCAACTGCGGAAATAATCATACTTTCTGTAAGTACAGAGATGAAAATGTCAATTGCAATAAGAGCAGAGCCTAAAAGCAAAAGTCCGAGTACGGTACAAAGCACAACCGCCCAGTCGGGAGAAGTGAAGAATGAAATTACAAGTGCATATACAACAAAGATAAGCGAGCATATTGCAAAGAGAATAAGTGCTCCGAGGAACTTGCCCATTACAATTTCAAAAAGGCTTGTAGGCGATGTAAGGAGCGCCTGGTCTGTACGCTGACGCTTTTCCTCTGAAAAGCTCTTCATTGTGATAATAGGAATTATAAAAAGAATAATAATAAACATATTTCCGAAAACATAGGAAAGGCTTGAAGTATCGTTTTCAATACAAATCATACTGAAAAACAAGCCCGAAAACAGGAAATATACCGCCATTACAACATAGGCAACGGCTGAATTAAAATAAGAAGAAAGCTCTCGCTTTAAAATTGCCACCATTATTTTTTACCTCCGACTGTGTCATAATTGCCGTTAGCAGTAAGCTTAAGGAACATTTCCTCAAGTGTTTCGTTGCCCGACTGCATATCAAGAATCGGACAGCCGATTCTTGCCATTGCGTTAAATACATCACGGCATACGTCGTGATCTTTTTCGTACTCAACCATATATTTTGCCGAGTTGCCGTTCTTTTCGGAGATTTTATTTACACGAATAACCGCAGGAATGTTTTTGATTGCAGAGATAATATCCGAAGCGGCACCCTCGACCACAAGCGCAAGTTTTTCTTCGCCTGCGGTAGAAGACGAAAGCTCGTCTGTCTTTGCATCGGCAACTATTTTACCGTTTGAAATAACAAGAATTCTGTCGCAGGTTGCGGAAATTTCCGACAACACATGAGAAGATAATATAATGGTATGCTTTTTGCCAAGACTTTTAATAAGTTTTCTGATTTCGATAATCTGCATAGGGTCAAGTCCGACAGTCGGCTCGTCCAGAATAAGCACGGGCGGATTGCCGAGCAAAGCCTGGGCAAAACCGACACGCTGACGATAACCTTTTGATAGGTTTTTAATAATTCTGTCTGCCTGTTCGGTAATACGAACAAGTCGCATAACCTCTTCAATGTGTTCTTTTTTAGGAAGTTTAACCTTTTTGAGGTCAAACATAAATTCAAGATACTTTTTCACCGTCATATCAGTGTAAAGCGGTGGAATTTCGGGGAGGTAACCGATTTTTGCCTTTGCCTCTTTCGGATTTTCAAGTATTTCCTTTCCGTCAATAGTTACTGTGCCCGATGTGGAAGAAATATACCCTGTGATTATATTCATAGTGGTAGATTTTCCGGCACCGTTCGGGCCAAGAAATCCGAGGATTTCGCCCTCGCCAACAGTAAAGCTGATATTATCAACAGCTTTGATGTTGCCGTAATTTTTTGTGAGTTTTTTAACCTCAACCATGTGACTTGTTCACTCCTTAATAATAGTAAGCATATAAAAACTTTGTGTACTCCGCAAAGTCATAACGCAACAGCATATATTATACTATATAAAAACAGTTTTGTGTATATTTTTTATGAAAAATCATAGCGGCTACACAAATTTTCATTTTTCTGTCACATTTCGGAATAAAAATCGCACATTTGCAAATAACTAAAGGTAATAAAATCTTGTAAAGAGGAATTGTTATGGATTATATAAATGCATTTTGGACAGGCGGACTTATTTGCGTAATCGGTCAGATTTTAATTGACAAAACAAAACTTACTCCCGCCCGAATACTTACAGGCTTTGTAGTGGCAGGTGTGATTTTGGGCGCAGTCGGACTTTATGAACCCTTCGCCGAGTTTGCGGGCGCAGGAGCGGCAGTTCCTATCAGCGGTTTCGGTTTTTTGATGAGTCAGGGCGTAAAAGAGGGACTTGCCGCAGACGGAGCTCTCGGTATTCTCACGGGCGGACTTAAAAGTGCTGCGGCAGGTATTTCTGCGGCAATATTCTTTGGCTTGATTGCAGGTTTAATCACTAAGTCGGGCGACAAATAATATATTTTTTCAAAAAGGAATCCGATTGTTATGTCGGGTTCCTTTGCTTTTTTTGACCTTACATAAAGCACCGTATAAGCATAGTCGACTCCGCTAAATTTTACAAAGCATAAGGCATAATACACATAAGTAGCTCAAACTATTTGTAAATATTGCCGTATTTATTTTTTAATTAGTAAAATTATGGTAATTTTGATGATTGTGTGATAATATTATTTATGACAGAAATTCAAAAATAGGGCAGATTGCCCTTTAAATTAATTTTGAAAGGAGTAATCAAACTAATGAACAAGCACGGAATGCTAAAAGCGACAAGCGTTGCAATTGCACTTTGCACC
>ERZ773243.502-NODE-502-length-56477-cov-5.563539_pt1 | contig 56477 bp, 7 predicted proteins | sample MGYA00580520_ERZ773243 | MGnify/ENA primary metagenome ERZ773243 (study PRJEB29015, sample SAMEA2737747) | human gut metagenome | biome: human gut; feature: human-associated habitat; material: faeces | place: China | collected 2012 ... | reverse complement strand
TAGCTATAGTATTAGGAACAACAATGATATTAGTTAGTGGAATAGTTATGATTAAGAAAAAAGTATTAATTAATTGGGAATAAAATATGAAAAGTAAAAAGGGCGGTTTAAGGACCGTCCCTTTTTTATATTTTTTAAATGTCATGATAATGTAATAAATACAGAAATTGCGAAAATCCGTAAGAAAATATAGAAAAATGTTATAAATTTGTGCTTTGACAAATATTTTTTTATAACTATAATACATGTTAGAAAACTATAAAGAAAGGAGAAAAAAAGAGAAAAATGAACAAAAAACAAATATTGCAAAAAATTTTAATCTTTTTTGCCATAATAATAGGTTCTTTATTTTGGCAACAAAAGGTAAATGCAGAAACTTTCCAACCTATTGGTACAGGAACAACAAATAGAAATGCAACAAATGCATATGTTAATACTCAAAATTGGGGTTCAGTCAAAATATGGCAATATACAACTGGTGGATCAAACAGTGTAACAGATAATGTTTATTGTGCTAATAAGGGAGGAACATTTGTAGGTAAACATAATTATACAAAATATAATTTGTATGATGAATCTAAAAAAGATACATATAGAGTTGTAAAAGACAATTATAACAAAATCTTATGGGTATTAGATAATGTTTACATAGATAAAAATGTGGATGCTAATGTGCAAGCAAACATGATTGAAAATCTAAAAAAAGTAACTAATGGATCTGTAAATAGTCAAATTGACTATATTACTAGTCATGGAAATAAAAATGAAATTTTTTATGAAATTGCTCAAATGTTACTATGGAGATATACAGGAAATATTAATGGATCACCAGGAAACATAACAGCATTTAAGTATGGAAATCAGACAATTGCTCAAGCAAAAGATGTATATAATGCATTAGCAGGTGTTGCTGATAAACAAGCTGGTTATAGATCATATAATTTAGATTCAAATGGACTAAAAACCTATATATCTAGATTATCTTTTAATAGTAATCAAGCAAAATTAAGTGGAAAAACAGCAGGACCATTTATATTAAACAATTATGATGAAAAATATAATTTGCCATCAACATGGAGTGTAACTTTGAATGGAAACAATCAAGTAAAAGATAAAGATTATACAGTAAGAAGAGATGGAAATAAATTCTATATAGATTTCACTAATAATTTACCTACATCAGGGACAGTAAAGGCTACATTAAATATAAAATCAATAATTACAACAGGTTCTTATTGGGTTCAAGATAAAGGTGGGCAACAATTAATTTCAATAGATAAAAGTGTTTATAGTAAAGCTATTCCTGCAACTGTAATAGGAAGTAGTAAATATTATATTGATGTAGTTAAGAGAGATAGCGCTACTGGTAAAATGGTTTCAGGAGCTAAATTTTCAATAAAATCTGATGATGAAAAAACTACATATAAAGAAGGTCTTTCGGGAGAAGATTGGGGAAATTTAAAAACTGATACTTTTGAGTCATCGAATACATTTACTATTACAGAGGAAGAGGCTCCAGAAGGATATATAAATGCATTTAAAGGTTTGAAAATAAAGTTAAAAATTTCGATTGATAGTGGTAATTTGAGTCCTGAAATAAATATATACGATGGAGATAATGATGTTACATTTGATTATATTTTTGATTTGAAAGTTGGAATTATAGAGAAACAAGATGAAAATAATGTTGTAAGAATTGGCTTATTTGTCGCAGATCCAGGGGAAGTAAGTTATGATTTAAAAGTATTAAAGAAAAGTAAAGTAACTAATGATCCATTAAAGAGTGCAAAGTTTAATGTTTATGAAAGCGATAAATCAACATTAAAAGGTGAGCTTGTTACAGAACAAAATGGATATTCAAATACATTATCATACAAAGTTAATGAGTTAGATAAAGACTTAGACAAAATATATATTAAAGAAACAGCAGCACCAGAAGGATATAAAATCGATATGCAAGATTTTATAGAAATACAAACACATGTAAATGCAAATGGTACAATAACATTAACTAATCCAATTGATAATGAATATGTAAAAACATATATGACGACTATAAACAAAGTTCCAACAGTTATTGTTCAAGTACTTGATAGTCCAAATAATGTAAAATACAATATAAAGATAGTAAAGAAAGATGCTATTACAGGTGAAGAAATAAAAGATAAAACTTTTGACATTAGAGGGTTTATTATGCAAGATTGTCCAGATGTTAATGATGAAGAAAGATATTCATTTAAATTTACATCAGGTGGAAGTTTTGTTGAAGAATATGACGCATTACAAATAGAACAAGATCTAGAGACTATATGGGTATCAGAAATTACAGCACCAGAAGGATATCAAAACAACCTGGGAACAATAGAGCAAGATGGTGTAACTTGTAGAATATTTGCTAAGTTTGTACCACACATAGATAAAGATGGAAATTTAAGTGTAACAGGTGCAAGCTCAGATGGTGGATTCTTATTCTTTGTAAATCCAGAAACAAATGTATTTTGGGGATTCCCAAAAACAAGTAAATTGTATAATTACATAGAAGATCCAAAAGTTGAAACAATAGATGGTGTTCAAACAATTGTATTAACAATTAAAGATCAACCAAAAGTTGGAGGATATAATATTAAACTAGTAAAAACAAATAGCAAAGGTGAAAAAATAGAGCATAAAGAAGCAAAATTCACAATAAATGGAGAAGAAAAATCAACAGAAGATGGTATATTAAACATAGCAGATAATAAAACAATTTCACAAGATAATCAACAAGATGTTTATGAAATTGAAGAAACAGAAGCACCAGAGGGATATGGAAAGTATAATAAAAAAATAAGTTTAAATATTATTGGAAAAGAAAATGAAGATGATTTTGAACTAAACACAGATGAAACATATCTTGAAATTGATGGAGAAAAATTAGAAAAAAATCAAACATCAAAAGATGGATTGGTAAAATGGAATATTGAAGATAATACAATAACTATAGAACTTGTAAATAAATATTTTGATTTAGCGTTACGTAAATGGGTAACACAAGCAATAGTAACAGAAAATGGACAAACAGTAGTAACAGAAACAGGACATAAAGCAGAAGATGATCCAGAAGAAGTAGTAAAAGTTGATTTAAGAAAAAGTAAAATAGATGATGTAATAGTAAAATTTAAATATAGTATACGTATAACAAACGAAGGAGAAATAGCAGGAGAAGCAACAAAAATAAGAGACGATGTACCAGAAGGACTAAAATTCGTACAAGAAGATAACCCTGATTGGAAAATAGAAGATGGCAAACTAGTAACAGAAAAACTTGCCGGAACAACATTACAACCAGGAGAAAGTGCAGAAGTTGAGATATTATTAACATGGGTAAACAGCAAAGAAAACATGGGAGTAATGATTAACACAGCAGAAATAGAAGAAGATCACAATGATTATGGAGCACCAGATATAGATTCAACACCAGGAAACAATGTACCAGGAGAAGACGATATAGACGATGCACCAGTAATGTTAACAATAAAAACAGGTAGTGAAATAGTAATGTATATATCAATAGCTTTAGGAACGATATTAATAGTAACAACAGGAATAATAGTAATAAAGAAAAAAGTACTAGTTGATTAAATAAAAAAGATATATTTTGAATTAATTCAAGATATATCTTTTTTTTTACCTGTTTAAAAATGGGACGGTCCTGCCATGAGTAACTTGAAGATTAGAAAAAATGGGACGGTCCTGGTAGAAAGATATGTAAAGACTATTGAAAAATATAAATAATCATGCAAGTTTTCCGACAATAATATCTCTTATAAAATAGTAAAAAATATTACGGAATCAATAAAGCACATATACAAGTTTATTTGTAATAGAATATGCATAAAAATGTAATGAAACTGTAATAATGCCTAAAAGTGATAAAATCCGTAAAAAAGGCACATAAAATTACAAAACAAGCTAATTTGACTTATATTAATAAATAATTAAAATAAAAAGTAATATTGAAAAAATGAAAGGAGAATTAACATGAAAAAAAAGGTAAGCTTAACAGTTTTAGTTGTGACTTTGATTATAGTTACAATTATAAGCATATTACAATATAAAAAAACAACTACAAATAATAGTCAGTTAGCTGAGACAGAGGATAATTTATCTGGAAAAGTTGTATTGGATAATGGAATAAAAAGCATAGATGTTACAACCAATGATCCAAAAGTGACTAATGGTCAAGATTATGGAAAAAGCGGTTTAGATATTATAAAAAAGGCGTCTGAATTGCTTGGAAAGCCATATTCTTATGATGGAAAAGGAGGAACTGCATATAATTCACCACCTAGTGTATTAACTGCCGATAAAGTAACTGGCATAGATTGCTCTGGTTTGGTATGGTGGACATTGAGCTCATTAAAAATGCAAACAAGAGGATTTAGTTATAACAATCCTGTTCCGGTAAATACAAGAAATTGGCTTGCAGATAAAAATCAATATTCTTTTAGTGAGCTAAAAACTTGGAAATTTGAAAATAATCAATGGACAACAGAACAAGCAAATAAGTGGGGACCAAGTGTTAAAAATGTTAATTTGCAAGTAAAAAGTGATACAAGTGATTGGAAAAATATAAATGTATTAAAAGTAAATGATCCAATAGCTTCAAATTTAAGATATTGGGAATATTATGGAAGTGATGGAAACAAAAGAGAATTACCAATGGGGACAATTATAGTATCATATGGTGAAGGTTTAGGAATGCAAGGACATGCTTGGATATATATAGGTAATTTAGGAAATAAATCACAAGCGATAGCTACACTAAGAGCAATGGGAGTTAATATTAATGAAAGTTATGTAATAGATAAAGGAAATGGATGTACTCATTGGAGAATTGAAAGTGCTGGATCTGGTAATGTTACTATAAACAATGGAAATCCTGATTATGGAGCAGTAAGTACACAAAATAATAAAAGAAAAGGAATTGGTCCAATATGGGCATTTCAAGTTGCAAATGATGTTTCAATTTCAGGTGATTATCATATAGCTGTATCAAAAAAAGATGCTGATACTTCAAATACTGTACTAGGTGATTATAGTGATGTATTAGCTGGTGCAGAGTTTAAAATTGAACAATTTAAAAACAATTCAAGCACTTCTACTGATTTATCAACAACAACTACTATAGCTGATAAGAAATCAGCCACACCAGTAGTGTTTGAGAAGAGTAAATCTAATAATGTTACAATAGATGATATTACAAAAGTAGATAAATATAAAATATATGAAAGCAAAGCTCCAGAAGGATATAAAAATAATAGCGGTATAATTGAATTAGAAGTTACAAAAACTATAAAAAATAACGGAAATTCATCGGTATATCAAATTTCAAATGTAAGAGTTCGTGCAGGAAGTTGGGCAAAAGATTTAAAGCCAAATTCAGGAAATAAAGTTCAAATTACATTAGGGTTAGAATCAATTGATACAGATGTTGCTACGCCTGGATATGTAATTGGTGTTGAAATAAGTGCGAATGCTATCACTGTAACATATAAAAATAATAAGGAAGAAAAAGATGTAAATGTTGCAATTAATAAAAGATCAACATATAATACGGAAGTAGATGATGTAACATTAAAATATTGGGCATTTGATTCAGAAGATAAAAGACCAACAGCAAGTAATATGACAGGAAGTATAAATAGTCAATATGCAAAGGAAAATCCTTTTACAATTAAAAAAATGAAAAGAGGAGATATTAAATATGTATGGATTACAGAAAAAAGTCATAATGACCTTTATACAGATGGATTTTTTGATATAACAGGAGAAGAAAATCAAAATATTGATTGTAGATACATTTTCATGAAAATTGTATGTGATGAAGCATCTGGAAGTATATCCGTAGCTTATCCAAATAATGAATTCAAGATGTTGTGTCAAATAACAAAAAGTGGCAAATTAGAATATTTTGAGAAGACTTGTGAAGAAAATACATATATAGATAATAATGGAAATACAAAATACTATGTAGATGTTGATAAGATAAATGTTGAAGATGGAAATCCAGCGAACATAACAGTTCCAATTATAAACCCATATAAGCCAATTGAATATAGTATTGGATTAGGTAAAAAATTGGCGACAGGAAAATTAAGCGATTATAAATATCCAGAAAACTTATCAGATGTTGAAAAAGAATTAATAAATGATACATCAAAGTTTGTTTCAGGAGCAAAATTTTCAGTAAAACAAGCTTTCTCTCAAGGAAATGGCAATAATACAGCTTGGAAGGATTTAGGTGAAGTCGACGAGAATAATAATCAAGTAGTTGTTTCGAAAAACGGGGGATATACAGATATTACAGGAGATGAAATACCAACTGGATATAGTTTTATATGGTATAGAATACAAGAGATAGCACCTGTTAGTGGAGGCAAATTAAATAGCAATGTGTATTATGTACTTATGGAAAATTACATACAGAATTCTGCTGAAGGAAATGGTGTACTTGTACATTTATATAAGAATCCAGAAATAAATAGTGAAACACAAATACCTATAAGGGATAAAAATCATGAAATATCAACAAGAATAGAAGGCAATGGAGATATATTTATTGCCGATAAAGAAGATGGATTTATGGTGTTTTTTGATACTAGTACAAATAGTATACAATTTGTTATGGTTGATGAAAACAACACAAAAAAATACAATGTAAATTTGGCAAAAATAAATAAAGATGATATAAAAGATTTTAGCTTAGAAGAATTGAATAGTGATTCAATAAAACAAAAAATGGTCGAAAATGTTAAATTTAATGTTAAACAAGAGAAAAAGACAACGACTGAGTATTTGACTGAAAAAAATGAAAAAACTGTAACAACTGTTCAGGGAGATTATACTTCAGTATATAAAGATGTAAGTATAAAATCAAATAATTATGAAACATATACAATAAATGAAATAAATGCACCATCTGAGTATGTTATATATGATAAAAAGATAACAATGAGCGTTAATAATGGTCTAATTACATCTGAAGATGGAAGTTATTATGCTCCAAATTTGGTAATTATTTCTGTTGATATTGATGGGGACGGATCAATAAATTCCAATGAAGAGATAATATTAACTACAAAAAAGGATTCAACGTATTATTCATCTCATAATATATTAGATGGTAGGATATATGGAATGATTGATGATACAGACGAGAATAATGTAAATATTACATTAATATTAGCAGATGAAACATATGAAGGTTCATATAATATTAATATAGTAAAAAAAGAATTAAAAGATAACCAAGAAGATAATTATCAAAATGAAAATGCAAAATTTATTAGTACTCTTTCAGATGCTAAATATTCAGTACAACAATCATTAAATAATGATGAATATGATGAAGATGGTGAACCAAGTATAAATAATTTACCTGATGTAACAACAACTAAAGATTCAGTAACTTCAATAGTAAATGATGTAGCTATAACAAATACAGATTATCCAGATACATATTGGATAAAAGAAAAAGAATCCCCTGCATCATATAATATAAATAAATTAAATTTAAAATTAGATATATATAAATATAAAAAAGATAACAAGTATACAATAAATCGTGTTGTTATTAAAGATGAAGATGTAATAAAGGGAGAAATATATCAAGGAGAGACTTTGTATATAAGTGATAAAATGACCTCAAATGAATATTTTGAATATTACATAGTAGCAGTTTCTTTAAAAGAAAATTCTGTAGGCGATTATACAATAGAGGTGACATGGAGGGATGATAAACCAACATATGATATTAATTTAGCAAAGACAAATGCAACAACAGGAGAAAATATTATACTTTCTGGAGTTGCAAGTGCAGACTTTAATATAAAATTATATTCTGATGATACCTTTACGGAATTGGCTGAATTTAAGGATAAAGATGGAGTTAATTTGAATGAAAAGGAAAAATATACAACAACAGATGGTGAAATAAAATTGAAAGATATAGTAATGCCAGATGTTAAAAGTGGTTCAATAACAAATTATCTAGCTATTACAGAAACTGCAATTACAGATCCATCATATAAGATGTTTGAAGGAACACTAATAATACCTATTACATTTACTCGTGAATCAAATGGAAAGCTTACACAAAGCAAAGGTGAAGCATATATAATTAACAATATTACTGAAAAACAAAAAATAGATGACAAAATAAATGGTGATGGAGAAGATGATAGTGAAAAAATAACAGTATTAGATATAGAAGATGTTATAACAGTTGTTGTTCCAAATCAAAAGTCAGGTGAGATATCATTACAATTAATAAAAGAAGGAAGTAATATTAAAGGTGAAACTGTTGTAAAATACTTAGATGGTGCTGAGTTTGAAGTATCTATTGATAATGTTGACGAAGAAGGTACTGTAATTAAAAATTTATATCGTAGTAATCCTACAGATATAACTGGGCAAAATAGTGAAAAGGGTAAAATTATTATAAATAATCTACCAATAAAAGTGAATGATATATTGAAGATTAATATTAAAGAGGTATCTCCTCCAGATGGATATATAATACCTGATAAATTAAAAGAGGGTATAACTTACACTGCAACAGTTGCAAATGATTTGTCCATAAACATAGATCATCCATATGATGATTCAATTTCTAGTGTACGAACATTATTTAATAAACGTATACTTGTATATGTAAATGATGAACAAGAAGAACATTCTGGAAAATATAAAATTAACCTTACAAAAAAAGGAGAAGATGAAAGGGTACTTGATGAAGTTACATTTAAAAGAACTGGAATGATAAATAATAATACTTCAACTTCAAATCCAACAAGTAACAAAAAAATTGACGAAAAAGATTTTAAAACTAATAGTGATGGTGTAATTTGTATAACAGATGAATTAGGAGAAGAAGCGAAAGACTATGAAGGTGAAAATGGCTTTGTAAAAGTACCAATTAAAGATTACAATTCTTCACCGGATGAATATGAAATAAGTGAAATTAATATGGGCAAACACGAAAATAGTTATGTAAAATTAAGCAAACCAATAAGTGTAAGCATAAGTAAAGGTCATATATCTAATGAAAATAGAGCATATGCTAATAGAATTACACTAAGTATAGATAAAGATGATACTAACAAAGATTATGTTGAAATTAATTTATTAACTAATAAATATAGAAAATGGACAGGAGCATATGGTGATTTTGAAAGTGTTGCAGAGCAAGATTACAACCAAGGAACAGAAATATCAATAGATGTTCAAGATGTAAATGGTTTAAATTATAAAATATTGGTTAGTGGTACTGGAAGTACCGATTGTAGTGAAATTACATATTCAATAGTAGTTGTTAATCCAAGACAACCTACACCAAGCAAATACAAAGTAAATATTAAAAAAGTAGGAACAGATGGAACAGCACTTAATGACATAACATTTGCTAGAACAGCAAATTTAAATGTTGATAACCAAACTGGAACAGCTGAAAAAACAGTTAATACTAATATGGATAAAACAGCAAATGGAGGATATGCTAGTGTAACTAAAGATGTAGAAACAACAGGTAGTGAGTTAATAACAGTATCAAAAGAAAATTATGAGAAAAAAGATACATATACGATTAAGGAAGACGACTTAGGTTCATATGAAGGTGTATATAGTAAATATCCATATGATATAAATCTAGTTATAGAAAAGAAGTATGAAGACTATACTGCAGGTGTAGATAAAGCTATATTGACAATTAATAATGAGACAAGGGAAATTAATATATCAAATATTACAGAGCAAAAAATTACAGTAACAGATGATAATGGGGAAAATCTTGATGTAACAATGAATGCAAGTAAAGAAAATGATGAAATAACAATTACATTGATAATTGAAAATTCAGAGCTTACATCAGTTCCTGTTGAAAAACGTTGGGTAGATGGCAATGATGAAAACAATTTAAGACCAGATTCAATAAATGTAGAATTAAAATACAAAAAAGATGGTAATTTTGTAAAATATGAAAAAGATGGTGTAGAAAATCCGGTAACATTAAATTCAAATAACAATTGGAAATATACATGGGAAAAATTACCTAAAAATATAAATGGGAAAGTGGCCGAATATACTGTAGAAGAAACTTTAGTTCCATCAGGTTATACAGTAAATACAACAACTGAAGGTGACGTAATAGTATTAACAAATAACCATACTGTAACAGAAGTAGTTGCTAAATCAAAACAATGGGAAAATGTAGCAAATGCTAATTTATACAGAGTTGATATGGAATTATACAAAAAGGGTGAAACAATAAAAATTGGAGATACAAAATCTGTAATTGGTAATGATATGGCATCATGGAGAAATTGTGAAAAATACGATAAAAATGGAAATCTAATAGAATATGTAGTAAAAGAAACAAAAGCATACTATAGAACAGATGAAAATTCAGAAAACTGGATTGAACTTGAAGAAGGTACAGATTATGTAGCTATTGAAGAAGAGGATGTGTTTTTAAATATATTAAATACACCTGGAAAATATAAAGTAATGCTTTCAAAAATTGATAAAGATAGTAAACAAGCAATAGCTGGAGTAACATTTAATGTAAATGACATAGTTACAAATCCGACTGAAAACAATGGTATAACATATGTAAATGGTGAAGATGGAAATCCACTTGAAGTTAATATTGACAAAAATAATGTTGATGAAGTTGATACATATGAAATAAAAGAAATAAATACAAATGATGAATATTATAAAATAAATGGTTCATTAACAGTAAATGTTACAAAGAAAAAAATTATAGAAGGTAATAATATTACATATAAATTAAATACTGTTTATTTTGAGGATGGAACAATTGATGATAATGGAGTAGCTAAAAAGATCGTAAAATTAGAAAACGATGAAACAGCAGAAGTAACTGCAGAAATAGTTAATAATACTGTAAGAATAACAGTTCCAAATGAAAAGAAGAAAGGTACGTATTCTTTAAAAATAATAAAATACAAAAAAGGAACAACAACAGCTGTGGCAGGAGCAAAATTTAATCTAATTGGTGGAAATATTGGAAGTCTTCAATTAGAAAAAGGTGGTAAGCCATTATCAGAAGAAAATTATAGTGAAATTGTTACATCAACAGAACCTGTGGCAATTTGGAATGATGTTATAAATATAAGAGATATTGCTACACCAGATACATTTACTTTAAAAGAAGCTGATGTTGGTGAAAATAATACAGATATGTTTGTAGGATTTACAGAGCCAATTAAAATTACTATTAATAAAAATAATAATTACAATGTTGAAAGCATAGGTTTAGCAGTTGGTGATAAAGAAGCAACTGAACAAAATGGAAAACTTGTATTTAACAAATCAATACATAATCAAAAAGTAAAAGCGATGTTATCATTTGATAAGTCTACAAATACATTAATACTTGAAGTTGAAAATCCTGAAAAGTATGGTTCATTTGATTTTAACTTAGTAAAATACATAAAAGGAACAACAACTCCTCTAGATGGAGCAGGATTTAAAATTAAAATTGTAAATAAAGAAACTAATGAGTTTGTTAGAGATGGTGAAGGAAATGCTATTGATGGAACAAAAGAAATTTTTGTAGAAAATGGTAAAATATTAATTGAAAATATTAATATTGCTAAAGTAGGAATAACATATGAAGTAACAATAGAAGAAACAACAGTTCCTGAGGGATATCTTGGATTAGATGGACCAATAACATTTACAGCTGTTTCAGAGGCAAATACTGATGGAGAAACATATAGTTTAAAACCAAGTGAACCTACAACAATAGCAAATGCAAAATTGGTTGAGGTTAAGGAAGATGAAATATTAGTTGAAGCAGAAAATAGAGTAGAGCCTACAATTCATAAAGGTGTAAAAGATGTAGAAAATCAAAGCTCTGGATATTATAATGAAATAACTGGCGATACATATGAAAGTGAAGAAGATGCTAAAAAGGTATTACATGATTGGGTAATAAATACATCATTACCAAATGGTGTAGAGGACTATTCTATTTATGAAATATCAGATAAAATAGACGATAGATTGACATATGAAGGAATTGCTTCTGTAAAAATTATAGAGGAAAAAAATACAGTTGCTGATTTAGTTGAAGGAACAGATTATAAAGTAGCATATGATGAAGCATCTAGAATGTTAAAAATAACATTTATAGGACAAGATCAAGCTATATCTGAAACAGTAAAAAATAATATTGGTAAGACTATAGAAGTTAGATTTAATACTAAATTTGCGTTAGATGATAATGGAAATATAATAGCATTAAATCAATCTGTACCAAACCAAGCAACATTAACATATGGAAATGGAAGCACAGTTAAATCTGAAACACCAGAGGTTCATACAGGTGGAGTTGGATTGTTTAAATATGATAAAAAAACAGGAAAAGCTTTATCAGGTGCACACTTTAAAATAGCAACAAGTAAAGAAAATGCTGAAAATAAGGTGTTCTTAAAAGATACTGAAGGAAATGATGTTGAGGCAATATCTGGCGAAGATGGTGTTGCAGAATTCACAGGATTGGAATTCGGTGAAGATGCATTAAATAAAGTTGAATATAAAGTAAATGATGAAATAACTGGAGCTGAAGTATATAAATATGATTGGGAGAAAGTTCAAACAACATATTATATAGTTGAAACAGAATCACCAGAAGGATATATGCTATTAGAAGAGCCGATAGAGGCAATTGTAAAAAAAGATAATTACAATATAGAAGATATAACATCATTAATTCAAGTAGGAAACCAATCAAACAAATTTGATTTAAAGCTACGCAAATGGGTAACACAAGCAATTGTAATAGAAAATGGAAAAACTGTATACACAGAAACAGGACATAAAGCAGAAGACGAACCAGAAGAAGTAGTAAAAGTTGATTTAAGAAAAAGTAAATTAGAAGATGTAGTTGTTAAGTTTAAATATAGTATTCGTGTAACAAATGAGGGAGAAATTGCTGGAGAAGCAACTGAAATAAGAGATGATAAACCAGATGGACTAATTTTTGTACAAGATGATAACCCAGATTGGAGATATGAAAATGGTGATATAATAACTGATAAACTTGCAGGAACTACATTACAACCAGGAGAAAGTGCAGAAGTTGAAATATTATTAACCTGGGATAATAGTGAAGATAACATGGGTACAATGATAAATAGAGCAGAAATTCAAAAAGACCATAACGATTACGGAGTACCAGACATAGACTCAACACCAGGAAATAGAGTACCAGGTGAAGATGATATAGATGATGCACCAGTAATGATAACAGTAAAAACAGGAACAGATTATATAATATACTCATCTATATTACTAGGAGCTATTGCAATTATCACAGCAGGTGGTGTACTTATTAAGAAAAAAGTAATGAAAAGAATATAAAACAGTGTGAGCTGATTTAGAAGAAGAAATCTATAAAAAGATTTCTTCTTCTATTTTTACATTCAAAACTTAGGGAATTAAGAAAAAAATATAAAATTTGAATCAAGAAAAAAGTATCAAAAAAGATAAGAAAATGTAATATAAATGTAAAAAACGTTCTAAGGAGGTATTTCCGTAAAAATATTATATAAAAATGTATAATACTGTAATTTGACTAAATAAAAAATATATTTAAAATGAGAGGTAGAATGAAATGTGACTGGAAGGAGAAGTTAATATGAAAAAGAAGAAAAATAAAATAAATGGATTGATAATTGGGATTCTATGTATGCTTTTTGGAATATGGATTTATTGGAGCAATGTACAATATGGATTATCAACTCATGAAAAAATCGGAAATTTGAAGAATCAACCGATATTGAAAATGACAAGTGGCGATACAGTCACTGCACATAGGACTAGTTATTTTAATGGATCAACAGGAATACGAAGAATACAATATGGAAATAGAATCATATATTGTGGAGATAAAAGTAAAACATTGAAAACTACCCAAACAATTACTAGTAATGGCACAAATCTAATGAGTAAATATAATACATCAAGAGTGAAAAAAGTATTAGAAATTGTACACTTGAATAGTAGTAATAGTGATATAAAAAATTTAGAGTATTATAATATAAAGAGAATTCTGATGATGTATGGTTTAAACAGTCAAGTTGCAGACAATTATATAACAACAATGTATAATACAAGTGATTTATTATATGCAACAATGCAAAATTTAATTTGGTTTGGAATTAACAATGAAACTGAATCAACATCAAGAGATGTAATGGGAAGTAATTATGTAAGTAATGTTTTAGATAGTCTTACATCTGCAACTTTATCATATCCTAATGGGGATAATGATATTACTGGTGATACAGTAGATGTTTCTACAAATAATGTATCAATGGATAATAATGGAAAGATAGGTCCGTTTAAAGTAAATAGTAATTGGAAAATATATGGTATAAAATTCGATGTTAAAGTAAATAATGCAAATGTTAATTACTATATTGTAGATAAAGACGGATATACGGTTTATGATGAAAATTTACATAATAACTATTATTATTCAACATATAATGGTGACGTATATATACAATTGGTAGATACACAGTTTTTGGATAATGGAAATTATACCGTAAGTGTGTCTGGTAATGGAATCTATCACCAGACAGCAGCAACATATTATACAACCAATTCTCAACCAGTTATAGATTTTAATAGAACATTAAAAGATTTTAAGTTTTCAAAAACAATAAAGAGCGAAATAACAGGAAACTATCATTTAAATATTGTAAAAAAAGATTCAAATGATGGAAATGATAGCAGTACTAATGATGAAACAAAATATGGTCAAGCATTAGGAAATGCATGGTTTTCAATACAACAAATAAATTTGAATGGAAAAACTGTTAATCAACATGCATATACAGATAATTCAAATGGACAAAAAGATGACAATGGAAATATTGTTGCTGTTACTGAATCAAAGAAAAAAAGTTTATTAAAATTTGAAAAATATACAAGTGGTGTAATACCAATTGAGAATACAAATGATGACTATTATACAATAAAAGAGTCAAAAGCGCCAGATGGGTATGAGCTAGATAAGAACTGGGTAATTGGAATGACAGTCATTAAAGGTGAATATACAGAAAATAATGTGAAAAAATATGGAATAAAGGCAATTAAACTAAATGGTGGTGGAAATTGGGCAGCAAACAATACAAGAGTAGAAAGAAAATTTGGAGATGATTCTACATGGATAAAAATAGATGAAAATGGATCTGTAATAGAAAAAAATACAAGACAGGAATTAGTTGAAGAAAAAAATTATAAGTTAGCAATTGAATTTAAAGAAAACACTATAAATATAACTTGGAAAAATCCTAAGATACTAAATGGTTCATACAATATGAAAATAATAAAAAAAGATGAAGATAATTCTAACTGGGATAAGAAAGTTGTAAATTCAACTAATAGTATAGCTGATGCAGCTTTTACAGTAAAACAAGTATTACCAAATAGTTCATGGGATGATTATTATAGAAAGAATTCTGAAAAAGGTGCATTGGAAATGACAAATGTATTTACACCTGTAACTTCAGATTTAAAAAATAAATACAATGAATCAATAGATGTAACACCAGTAAATTCAACTAATAATTGGAAAGATATATATACAATGCCAATAAAAATAACAAAAGATAATTATAGTAATGTCGATTTATACAGTATTCATGAGGATACACCACCAAGTGGATATTCGGGAAATGATAATATGATGTATTTGGCAGTTTCTAAAAAAATAAGTGCAGATGGTTCAAAATATATTATAGATAAAGTTACATTATTAACACATGATGGAAGTGAACTTGAAAAAAGTATAGATGACTTCTTCATTGTTGAAAGTGAAGGCGGAATAAACTATATAATACATAAAAATTGGAAATTTGCAATTGCATATAATGAAACAACAATATACATAACTTATGCAAATAAAAAAATATCAGGTTCATACAATATGAAAATAATCAAGAAGGATGAGACTTCATCAGATTGGCAAGAAAAAGAGACAACAACAAATGGAAGCTTGTCAGGAGCTAAATTCTCAGTACGACAATTATTATTAGGAAAAACATGGGATGAGATATATAACGAAAACCAAAATAGTGGTTCAAATAAAATAGATATGGAGAAATTATGGAAAAATAATAGCTCTAAAGAAACAACACAAGCACTTCCAACTTCACAAACAGATTGGACTGATATATACAAAAATCCAGTACAAATAACAAAAGATAATTGTAGTTATGTTGATTTATATAGAATTGAAGAAACAGTAGCTCCAAAAGGCTATTCTGGAAATGATAATATTATGTATTTAGCTGTTACAAAAAAGAAAAATTCAGATGGTACAAAATATGTAATAGATACAGTTGATTTGTTATCAAGTTATGGCGATAAATTAAACAAGACAATAGGAGATACTCTTATTGTAGATAGTAATAATGGTAAAAAATATATAATACATAAAAATTGGAAATTTGCAATTGCATATGATGAAACAGCAATATATATAACTTATACAAATCCACCAATTAATGGTAAATATAATATAAAAATAGTAAAAAAAGATGAAAATTCTGATTGGAAAGATACCGTAGTCAGTGTAAAAGATGGAATAGCAAATGCTAAATTTAAAGCTGAACAGATTTTATCATTAGATAGTAATGCTGTAAATCAAAATAAAGATACAAGTAAGCTATTTAAAGATAATGAAGGAAAACAAAATTATAATACAAAAACGATAACGACAAAGGCAAATGATTGGGAATCTGTTTATGACAATGTCGATATAAATAAAGATAATGTTGATTTAATTGATATGTATGCAATAACTGAAACAGATGCTCCTACAGGATATAATAAAAATAATAATCCAATGTATTTAAAAGTAACTAAAAAGCTTTCAAAAGATTATAGTGGAAATGATATATATGTAATTAAAGATGTAAAATTAATTTCTGCAACTGGACAGGAAGTTAAGGAAAGTGATAATGGAATAATATCTACATCAAAAGATTCTAACAAATATTGGATAGATACAAACTTCAAGTACAAAGTAGTATATAATGATACATATATATGGGTAGTGTATACTGATCCACCAGTAGATGGATCATACAAAATGAAAATGGTAAAAAAAGATATAAGCCAAAATACAGATGAAGAGAGCAGTTTATCTAAGGCTCAATTTACTATAAAACAATATTTAAATAGAGAAAATAATGAAAATAAAATATATGATTCAGAAGATAACTATGGATATACAAGTGGTAATTCAAGTAAAAAAATAGTAGAGCTAGAAAAAAGTAAAAAACAAGATATTTACTATGGTGATTCATCTACTATTGCTATAAGCGATACTGGAAAGATTGATGCATATCTAATAGAAGAAACAAATCCACCAGAAGGATATGAAAAATCTGATTTAAAGGTATTAATACAAGTACACAAAAAAGAGGCTGAAATTCAAGGTAAGAAACAATATGTAATTGAAAATATTGATGTAATTACAAGAAAAGGTGATTCCCAAAACTATATAAGTAAAATGGAAGGTATTACCAAGTTGATGATTAGAAAAGATGGAAATGCAACAAATTCTGCAGAAGATGCTATTATAACAATATCTGCATCTGAAAATTTGATAGATGTTGCATGGAAAGATTATCCAACTGGAGAGTATAAGATCAAAGCTAAAAAAGTTAGTTCAAATGGAAATTTAACTGGAGCAACATTTTCTTTAACAGAGCAAAATAAACAAGAGAACCTATTTGATAAAGGAGGAGTTGTAGATAAACTTGGAAATACAAGTACATATACTAGAGAAATATCAACAGACAGTTTAAATAAAGCAGACAAATATATACTTACAGAAACAAAAGCTCCAGATGGATATTTAAAATTAAAAAATCCTCTTACAATTGAAATAAGCAAAAAGAAAACTGTTTCAGAGAATAAAACTGAATATGTTATTGATAAAATTACATTAACAAGTTTAGATAGTAATGATAAAACTGGTACAATAGATGTAGAAAAAAATAAATTATTAACATTAAAGGGTGTATTATTAGAGGATAATGTTACAACTGTCGACATAACTTTAGAAGTTACAAGCACAGGAAGTATTACTATAAAAGTAGAAAATAAATCTGTAAGCGGTGATTATAACTATTTTATTCATAAAAATGTTGATGGAGGATCACCAAATGGTATTGAGTTTAAAGTTACAGGAACATATAATGGAACTTTAACTGCAAAAGATAATGGTGATACAGAAACTAGATCAATAGCAATTACAAAAGATAACATAAATACAAATGATGAATTAACAATTGAGGAAAATACAAATGATAGTGATATTCTTGGACTAAAAAATAAAATTAAATTAACAATTAAAAAAGATATTGATCCAAATAGTAATAAGTATAGAATATCACATATATTAGTTGAAGAGCTTGATACACAAAACAAAGCAGAGAAGGATATTAGCAAAACAGAATCTACAGTTATTACATTAGATAATGTTGTTATTGCAAATAGTACATATAGTGAAAAATCAAGTATTGAAATAAGAGTTGACTTAGACAATGATGGAAAACAGACAATAAAAATAACTGTTAATAATAAAAAGGTACAACCTAAAAATTATACTTTTAGAATTAAAAAAGTAGATTTAAATAATAAACCAATTACAGGTAGAAAATTTAATGTTTATAAAATAAACAATGATAATACAAGAACACAAATTGCTGACCATATTGAAACTGTAGCTGAAGGAAATGATGCAATTGCTAAAATTAACAAAGAATTTTTATTAGATAGTAGTATAGCAGATAGATATGCAATACAAGAAGTTTATGATGATAACAACAATGACTGGATAAAAATTGAAAATTATGAATGGATATTAAGTATTAATAAAACAGGAAGCAATCTTTCTACATATAAACTTGCGACACCTACATTAAAAGTTTCTAAGATTGAGGGAAAAGAAGATGATGCTACTCAATTAAAAATTGCTAATACTGCTACTGTAAGTGCAACTGATAATACAGTTACAATTACAATTGATAACCAAAAAGACGAAGAATTTAATTTTAAAGTTAAGAAAGTTAAATTAGATGGTAGTGAGTTAAATGGTAGTAAATTTACAATTGTAAGGGAGGCAACAACATATCATAAAGAAGAAAAAATTACAAATGTTGAACCAAATACAAGTCAAATTACAACAGATAAGATAAATCAAAATGAAATATTTACATTTAAGATTTATGAAGATGAATCAGTAAGTGGATATGAGAATTTATTTATACATGATGAAAATACGCAAGGATATTTAGAAGTTAAAATAAGAGTAGGCTCTAATGGTAGTGTTTCAAAATATGGTAGCTTAAGGTGGGTTAATGCTGTTCCTGAAAAAGATGAAATATTAGCAAAATATTTTGCAGAAACAGGTAAAAGTGATGTTGTAGAAATTAATAATAAAGATGTAATAATAAACTTACCAAATATTTCAAGTACAACATCAATAGGATTGTCACTTAATAAACATTCATATGGAAATAAAAGTGATAAACTAGCAGGCGCAACATTTACTGTAAGAAAAGCAGAGTCTACTGGAAATGTAACTGAAGTATCAACATTAATAAAACTTTTAAATAATCATGGTAAGGACTTAAATGGATTTACTTCATCAGATTCTGAGGATTCTGCTATTGATAATTTAGATGATGCAGTTGTTGATACAACTTATATATATGAAATTACTGAAACAGGAGAGTTAAAATTCCATAACAAAAAAATAGAAAAAGCAATTGTTAGAATATATGTAAAAGAAGATAAGACAACAGAGGCATCAATTGCAGCGGTTAAATTGAGAGATAGTAGTGGATATTCTGCATATTCAGAAAATATTGATTACGCAGACAGAGTATCTTTGGATTCATTAAGTGGAAATAACTATAAAATTAATTGGGCAAATGATAAAGCATATGTTATACAACTATTGAAAAAACGATTAGAAACAGATGATATTCCTGATAATTGGGAGACTTTAAGAGGTATAAGTGCAAAATTTACAATAAAACAAGTATCACCTACAGAAGTCACATTAAAAGATAATGAAGAATTAGATGATTATGCAATAGTAAATAGTGATGCTAAATTAACTGAATATAAATATACAATTGAAGAAACAGAGGCAAGTGATGGATTTCAAAACTTGTTTAAAGATAAAATAATTACATTAACAGTTAATTTGAATAGTGATGGAACTATTAATGAAGGAAATACAAAAATAAAGATATCTAATTGTAGTTCTTCTGCTCACGAAAAATGGTTAATGAAATATATTAAATTAGAAGTTGAAGACAATAACTTGAAAATTTATATATTAAATCCAAAAGATAAATTAGGATTGAAATTATTAAAAACAAGTGGAAATTCTGGAGATGGAATTGAAGGTGTTACATTTTCAGTAAGTGGAACTGGAAACGATAGTCAATATATAGGAATGGGAACATATACTACAGATAAATCTGGAACATTTACAATTGATAATATAAATATATTAGGTCATAAAAATAATTTCTATTTTGTTGAAGACAGTGCACCAGAAGGTGTAACAAAATTAGAAAATTCTAGAATTGTGCTTACAGTAAATGCAGAAGGAATTACAGCACCATCACAAATTACAAAAGATAATTTATCTATAGCTATTGAGATGACTGGAGCAGGTGGAACAAATAAACTAGAAGGATTAGATGTAGATTTCATCTGCGGAAATATAGTTGTAACTGTACCAAATCCTACAAGAGAAATGTCCTTTAATGTCGTAAAAAATGACAACAATGGTAATAGAATAAGAGGATGCATTACAGATAATGATGGAAATGTTATTAGTGGTGTAAAACTTAGAATAGATAAACAAGAAGCAAATAGTAATTCATCTATGCTATATTTTGGACTTATTCCAGAAGGTGCTTGGAATGAAGGCTATACATCAATAAAAGCAAACACTGAATATATTTATACAGTTCGCGAACTTGCTACTAAAAGAGGATATATAAATGTTTTAAGCGGATATAATATTAAATTACATTTAAAAACAGATGCAAATGCAAAAATTAAAGAAATAAATCCAACTCATTTGGATCAATCTGATGGAAATTCATATTATGAGATAGTAAAATTGGGAACTTCAAAATATTCGTTAGATGAAGTATTAAGTATGATATCTTTTAAATTAGAAGATATAACTGAAAAAGTACAAAGTGTTTCAATAGCAATTGTGAACCCAGTTGGATATAGAATACAATTAAATAAAACAGATTTGAATGGAAATCCTGTAAAGGCAGTATTGGAAGCTAAGAATATTAGTGATGAATCAGTAAGAGCTGTGTATGCTAGAAATGAATCTACTGCAGGATCTGCTATGATATATTTAAAAAATGGTGAAGAACATAATTGGCAAATAAAAGAATTAAGTGTAAGTTCTCCATATGTAAATATATTAAAAGATAAAGTTATAAATGTAACAACAAAATGGGAAGATAAAGCTTTAACAGTAACCAAGTGGGATATTGATGGAGATTCAAATTCTGAATATAAAAAATATGTTGATGTAGTTACTGAAAAAATAGATGAAGTTTGGACAATAAATGTAACAATTAAAGATCCTATAAAAGTTAAAGTAAGATTGCGTAAAGTTGGAGCAAATAACGAAGATTTATCTGGTGCAACTTTGACATTAAAAAGTTCACAAACTTCAAAAACTACAGAAATAAAAGATGGAAATTCGGTATCTGATTATTTGGAAGAAGAAATATCTTTACTTTCAGGTAATAAATCAAACGATTTTGGATTTGAAGTGACAGAATCTAATACAACATCTGGACATATAAATGTATTAAAGAATAAAATATTATATTTAAGATTTGTAATAAATGAGAAGGCTCAAATAAGTTTAGGTGCAAGTTTTGTTATTAATCAAGAAAATGGAACGCAAGGTAAATTAAGTAGTGAATATTATTGGTATGATGTAAGCAAAGATTCAGATGGAAGTATGTTGATTGATATAACAATTAAAAATCCTATGAAATATAAATTCAAAGTTAATAAGGTTGATGCAGATGGAAATCCACTTGAAGGTGCACAAATTAAGATAAATAGTAGTTTATCAGGTAATCATTATATAGATGGAAAATCTAGTATAGAATTTATTGAAGAAGAAGGAGTTAGTGAAGGTCAATTAGTATCATACTATATTACTGAAATTAATACCGTTGGAGAAGGTACATCAGCTGAAACACCATATGTAAATAGATTAGGAAATAATAGAATTTTCGTATTAGTAAAAGTAGATAGTGATGGAAATGTTGAAATACAGAATGCAGTAGGACAAATAACAAACCCTGATAATTCAGTATCTAATGTACCACTTTCATTATTCGGTGTTAAACAATTAACTACGACAACTGATGAAGAGGGAATAAAAACAGTGGGTATCCAACTTGAAAACCCTACAAGTATGAAATTTGAATTAACTAAAAAACAAGCAGGAACAAATGGAAAAGCAATTGAAGGCGTAGAGTTTAGAGTAGAAGATTCACAAGGAAATAGAGAAGGAACAACGAATGAAAAAGGTATATATAGTTTTAAAGAATCTAACTTAAAATCTGGAGATTATACATTTAAGATTAAAGAAACAAAAACTGCTAATGATAAATATGTAAATATATTAGAAAATAGTTATATTCAAGTAACGGTTCACTTGTCAGCAGATGGAAATTTGACATTTAAAGATGAAAATAAGAAATTTACAATGTATAATTCAGATGGAACTGCAGTTACTGATAAAGAAAAGCTAGATTTATTTACTAAATATATTGATGTTAAAATAGATAAAACATCGAAACTAAATGTTTTAAAGGTTGAAATTAAAAACCCAGTAAAATTAGCATTAGAAATTGAAAAAGATCAAACTGATGGTAGTGGAATTGATGGAGCTGAATTTACTATTTATGATGGAATATCTAATAAGGAATTTACAGATGTAACTAAAGACAATGGATTTATAAGAGTCGAAAACGATATTGTTGATCCAGGTATCTACAAATATGAGGTTAGAGAAATTAAATCAGCATCTAAAAAGTACACAAATATAATGGAAAAATGTAAAATCGTTTTATGGGTAAAAGTAAATCCAAATGGTGATATAGAATTAGTTGATAAAAATGGAAAATCATTTAAAGCAGGTGTAAAAGAATATTATATTTATGATTTACAAGATAATGATATTTCTGATACAACTCAGGGAAAATTAATTATGGAGGACATCAGAGTAGGCTCAAATTCAGATCAACAGGAAATATATATTTCTGTTGAAAACCCAACAAATATTAAATTGGATCTTATTAAAAAAGATACAGAGCAAGGTGATATAACTGGTTCAGCGTTCGTTGTATTTAGAGGAGATGAATGTGTATTTGGTCCAGAAACTGTATCTAATGATGATATTGAACTTAATGAGTTAAATTTATCAGAAGGTGATTATGATTATTATATTATAGAAGCTTTTTCTGGAAACTATTATAAATATGTAAATAACATAGGAGGCAAATTTATAAAAGTTTCTGTTAGAGTGAAAGCTAATGGAACTGTTCAAATAATAGACGGAGAATCTAATATTAAACCGGGATATTTTGAAATATATGAAGGTTCTGTTGATGATGTATCATCTGCTAAACTTATAGATAGAAGTGATGATATATATAGTTATGTTAAAGATGTAAATGTAGAAAAAGATGCGGATGATGTTAATATTGTTAAAGTAACAATTGAAAATCCAACAGTATATAACTTTGATATAACAAAACATGATGCTGCTAAAAACTCAATAAAGGGTAGTAAATTTACAGCTTATAGAGAAGATGAAGATGGTAATATAACAATGGTATTAAATAATGAAGAGCCTCATTCTATTACAGAATCTCCTATGAGAGCTGGAAAATACATTTATTATATTGCTGAAACAAAATCACCAGGTACACAATATGAAAATATATTATCTGGAGAGTATATTAAAGTATATGTAAAACTTGATGGAGATGGAAAGTTACATCTTACAAATAGTAAATTCCAAGATACAGAAGGATATTTTGAAACTTACAAAGGAAACATCAATACAAGAGATGGTCAAAAAGTAGAGAATAGTGGATTTGTAAAAGTTGATGTTCCAGATCCTATGGGTAATATAAGATATACATTGAGAATAACGGTAGAGAACCCAGTACAATACAATGTGGATATAATTAAAAAGGATTCAGATGGAAATTCATTGGATAATGCAAACTTTACAGCTAAGAGACAAAAAGTTACAGAAAATAAAATTGAAAAAGTATTTAATGGAACTGTTGGCAATGGAACAGAAATTAATGAAAGATCTATGACTGCTGGAAATTATATTTACTACTTTACTGAAAATAGTACACCAGGTGTTCAATATAATAATGTATTAGAAGGAATGTATATTAAAATTTACTTTAAATTAAATGGTGATGGAACAATTACTATAACAGATAGTAATTTTGAAAAACGAGATTCATATTTTGAATTACGTGAAGGTAGTATTGATGATCCAAAAGATTCAGATACAATTTACGGAACTGGAGGCGGTAAATATTATGGATTGTTTAGTGTAAATGTTGTAAAAAGCAATAGTATATACACAATTCAGGTTACTGTTGTAAATCCGGTTGATTATAAAGTCTTATTAAATAAAAAGGTATATGGTACAGGTGATAATGATTATTTATCTGGAGCAAACTTTACAATAATAAGTACTAGATATGGAACTGAATATACTGATAATACTGATGATAACGGAAATATAGGATTTACAGAAGAGGCTGTTAGAGCAGGTATATATAAATACATAATTAGAGAAAACTCAACACCTGGAGACGAATTTGTAAATATATTAGAAGGTAAAGAAATTCACGTATATGTAAAAGTAAACGGAGATGGAACCATAAATATAGTAACAAAAGATGGTCAAGTAAATTCGAATGCATATTATGTATATGATATTCAAAGCCAAGAAGAAATTTCATTAACTGATGAAATTCAAAAATGTGTAAGTGTTGGTACATCTAAAAATAATGGAATATCACAATTGGATATAAAAGTTAAAAACCCACAGAAATATAAATTCTCTTTAGTTAAAAAAGACAAAGATACTAATGAAGCTATGAATGGTGTTAAATTTAAATTGAAGGTTGTAGATACAAGTTCATCTACTAGGGCAACATTAAAAGATGCTAACACATTTAAAGAGATAAATACAGATGCTCTTGAAACAAAAAATGTAGATGGAGTTGATGGTGTAATTTCTTTAGACAATTTATTAATTGAAAAAGCAGGTACATATAACTTTATTCTACATGAGGAATCAACTGATGGAATATTTGATTGGTTATATAAATCTCATAGAGTAGATATTGTAATTAAAGTAACATTTGCTATTGAAGATGGAAAATATATTATTAAAAGTGCTGAAACGACAGTTGGAAAAACATATGTATCTGGATTAAGTTTCGAAACTGGAATTGAAACAGGAATTACAAACGAAAGAATTAAAGGTAAATACAGCTTAGTATTAAACAAAGTTGATAGCTATACAGGAAAGAACTTAGATGGTGCAGTATTTGATATAACTGTTGAAAAAGATGGCAAAGAGCATAAATTATATAAATCTACAAATGATGTAAATTCTATGGAACAAATTTTACCAGCAAATAATGTTGTTGTAAAAGATGGAGAATTAGAGATTAAAGACATTAGAATTGAAGAATCTAGAAGAGATAGACAAGAAGTTTATACAATTATATTAACTGAAAAAACAGCACCAAAGGGATACATGTTATTAGACAAACCAATAAAACTAAAGATAACAACAAATACAACAGGAGAAAATGATGATGAAAAATATATTGTAGAGTCTGTTGAATTGATTGAAGATGGAAATCGCGGATTAGTTACAATGAATTATGATGAAAATAAAATTGAAATAACAGCTAAGAATGAATACTTTGATTTATCATTAAGAAAATCAATTACGTCCGTAGAGTACACAGATAAAGAAGATTCAAAAATAACAGAAGATGAAACAAAAAATAGAGTACCAAATGTAGTAACAGATGATTTATTAGCAGATAGATCAACGACAGCAATATATAATCATGATAAAAATCCTGTAAGAGTATATAAGGGACAAGATGTTATATATACTTTAAGAGTATATAATGAAGGGGAAATTGATGGATATGCTCAAGAAGTAACAGATCACTTACCAGAATGGTTGGAATTTGTAGATGATGAATTTAATCGTAATAACGGATGGTATTTAGATGAAAATGATTTAACAAACAGAACTGTTAGAACTACAAATTTATCAAAAGAGTATGGTATAAGTAATGGAGTTGACAATTTAATAAAAGCAAGAGATAAAGTAACTGGAGTATTAGATTATAAAGAAATTCAAATTAAATGTAGAGTTTCTGACGATGCTAAAGTAAAAACAGTATTAACTAATATAGCAGAAATAAGCTTAAGCAAAGCAGAAAACAGAACTAGTGAAACTGTAGATAGAGACTCTGTAACAAATAATGTTAAAGTTCCAGATACAGCTGAGGGAATGTCTAAGTATAAAGATGATGAGTTATCAAAATCTTATGTACCAGGACAAGAAGATGATGATGATTTTGAGAAAGTAATAGTTGAAGAATTTGACTTAGCTTTAAGAAAATATATCACAGCTGTAAATGGTGAGGAAATGTTAAGAGAAAATCAAAATACAGAAGATAAAAACGATAATGAAACAGCTGATTCTGATGATGAAAATTCGAATATTGATGATGTTAAATATGCAAGAGAACCAATAGTAAATGTTAGTGCGTTGAAGGATGGTTCTAGCACAACAGCAACATATGTACATACAAAAGAGCCAGTGGAAGTTTCTGTAGATGATATAGTTAGATATACAATATCTGTTTATAATGAAGGAACTGTATCAGGATATGCATCATTGATTAAAGATGATATACCTGAAGGATTGGAATTTGTAAAAGATAGTGAAGTAAATAAAGAATTCAGATGGAAATTAGTAGATGAAAATGATGAAGAAACAGATGATGTAACAAAGGCGAAATATATTGTAAGTGATTATTTGTCAAAAGAAAATGGTGATGATAACTTATTAAATGCCTTTAACGGAACAAAATTAGATACAAAATATGTACAAGTAGAATTCAGAGTAATATGTAAACAAGATTATCCAAAAATAATCGAAAATCAAGCGCAAATATCTGATGATACAGATGAAAGTGGCAAACCAGTAACAGATAGAGATTCAACACCAAATGAATGGAAAGGTGAAGATGATGAAGATGTAGAATACATTAAAGTAACATACATGGATTTAGCATTACGTAAGTTTATTACAGGAGTAAATAAAGAAGAAGTAACAAGTAGAATTCCACAAGTTGATGCTACAGCATTAATTAATGAAACAGGAACAACAGCAACATATACTCATCCAAAAGATCCAGTATTAGTACATACAAATGATATAGTTACATACACAATAAGAGTTTACAACGAAGGTAGTAAAGATGGATATGCAACAGGAATAAAAGATGATATACCTGAAGGTTTGGAATATTTACCAGACAATGAAATTAATCAAGAGTATGAGTGGAAATTAGTAGATGAAAATGATAATGAAGTTACAGATGTATCAAAAGCAAAATATGTAGTTACAAATTATTTATCAAAGGAAAATGAAACAAAAGATAGACAAAACTTAATGAAGGCTTTTGATAAAGAAACAATGACTACACCAGAATACAAAGATGTAAAAATAGCATTTAAAGTAACAGAGCCTACAACATCAGACAGAATTTTAATAAATTATGCTCAGATAAGTGAACAAACTGATAAAAAAGGAATTCATAGAGAAGATCGTGATTCAACACCAAATGTATGGAAAGGTGAAGATGATGAAGATATTGAAAAAGTTAGAGTATTGTACTTTGATTTAGCCCTACGTAAGTGGGTAACAGAAGCTATTGTAACAGAAAACGGACAAACAAAAGAAATTGAAACAGGACATCACGCAGAGGATGATCCTGAAGAAGTAGTAAAAGTTGATTTAAGAAAGAGCAAATTAGATTCAGTAGTAGTTAAATTTAAATATCATATTAGAATTACTAATGAAGGTGAAATAGAAGGATATGCAAAAGAAATTAAAGATAGAATACCAGAAGGCTTAGAATTCGAATTATCAGATAATCCAAATTGGACAATGCTTGATGATGGAACAATAGTAACAGATGAATTAAAAGATACATTATTACAACCAGGTGAATCAGCAGAAGTGACAATTGTATTAAAATGGATTAATTCAGAAACTAATATGGGTGTAAAAATAAATGTTGCTGAAATTTGTAAAGACTATAATGATTATGGAACACCAGATATAGATTCAACACCAGACAATAATGTTCCAGGTGAAGATGACATAGATGATGCACCAGTAATGTTAACAGTAAAAACAGGATCAGAAGATTTGAAATACATTGCATTAATTACTATAGTATTAGCATTATTAAGTGGATGTGTAATAGCATTACGAAAAAATATTAAACGCCAATATGATGTAGGAGATATCCTAAGGAAATAAAGGTTTTGAGAAAAGATTACTAATAAAAATAAGAAAAACAAACAAAAGAAAATAAAAAAGCTTAATTCTTTAACCAATCACAATTAAGTAGATTGAGTTAGGGAAATTAAGCTTTTTTCTCGTATATAAGAAAAAATAATAGAATAAAAGAATATATATTGTAAAAAAATAATTAGTAAAAAATAAAAGTATGAAAATTTGTAATAAATGCAAAAAAAATGTAATAAAAATGTCATATTCATGTATAAATGTTAAATCCGTAAATAAGCTGTAAAAATGTATGGTTTGACTATATATATATATTGTTTAAAATAAATATAACAATAATATATTTTAGAGGAGAGAATTTATATGAAAAAAACAAAAAAAATATCAATAATTATAATAACTGGTATAATGATTGCATTAACGATTATTGCTAGCATATGTAAAAGAACATTTAATAATTCATATAGTTTAAAAGAGAGCGATAATAAAGCATTATCATACGTGGGACAAGGTTTTAGTGCAGGATATGTGGAACAATCACTTATAAATTTAATAGGAGATGAAAACGAGGTACTTAAAATATATCCAAACAATGATTGGAGTACTTATGGATGGTGTATGCAACATGGAGCAAGTTTGATAGTAAATAGCGGAACGATTAGTGCTGAAGAAGATGGATATATATCAAACAATGCTAAATCTGGTTATAATGGAAGTATTCAATGGTTATTAGATAATATATGTAGAATTGGAAAAAATGTAAGCTCAGATGAAAATGGTTGGTATAGAAATAACTTACAAAGAATACTTGATGATGAAAATGTGAATATAAATGTCACTGATAGAAAAAAGTATAGTGATGATAAAATATTTACTATAGAACAATATGTATTTTGGAGTTTAACTAATGGAATTGGAGGTGCTCCATATAATCCATTTTCTTCAGATCCATTATATATTGTATTAAAGAAAAAAGCAGAGGAAAATAAAAATTATACTTCTTATAGAAACACAAATGTATCAATAAATACAGAAAATGCAAAAGTAAATTCGAATGGAGTTATAGGTCCATTTGAATTAAAAAATAATAATGCAGTTGCAGTAACTGCAACATTAAATGGGGTTAATACAACAATATATACAGATGAAAATTGTACGCAAGTATTAAAAAAATATAATGTATACAATGGAAATATTTATATAAAAACAGATGATATAACTAGTGTAAATATTAATTTTTTATACAAATTTTTTAATACTACAGCTAGGTTTTTTAGAACTCAAGGAAATGGAAGTACAAATCAACCATTTTTAAATATATATAGAACAGTAAAAGAAGAGAGTGTAGAATTTAAAAGTGAACTTAAAGGGGAATACAATTTAAGTATAGTTAAAAAAGATCAAGACGATGAAAATGATAACAATGAAAATGAAAAATACAAAGATGCTCTTGAAGGGGCAGAATTCCAAGTACAACAATATAAAGACAAAGAAGACATAGGCAATGCTGATGGAAATGGTTACACAGAAAATGATGATACTGTTAAATCATACAGAGGAACAAGTAAGTTAATTAAATTTGGAACAAATAAAAATGATGCAACTAGTCAAATAAAAATAAGTAATGAAGGTTTTGATACATACACAATTAAAGAAACAAAATCACCAGAAGGTTACTATAATGAAAGGGATTTTACTTCAAAATTAAAGGTATACAAAAGCATAAATTCCAACGCAGATAGTTTTGTAATTTCAAAAATAGCATTTTATAATAATGAATCAGACAATAATGCTATAGAAATTGATGTACCTAGTACAGGAAGTTCATGGCTTAAAATTAATAAAGATGGAAATAGAGTAGATGATACATCAAAAGATTATTTAATAGCATTTGAAGTAACTAGTAACTCCATAGTAATTACATATAAAAATACTAAGTTATCAGGACAATATGGAGTACAAATAAAAAAGATTAATGAATCGGAAAATAACGCTCCTGTTCAAGGTGTTAAATTTAAAGTAAACAATGAAATAAAAGGACCAACAAATGAACAAGGTATTGCAACTGTAGAGGAAAATAAAGAAATTACAAAAGATAATGTTAGTCAAACAGATAAATATGAAATTACAGAAGTCGATTTAGGAGAAAATAATTTAGTAAAGCTAAAAAATGGACTAATTGTATATGTAACAAAAAGCTTAGATGAGTCAAATAAACGCTACATAGTATCTGGTGCTAATTTTGAATATGGTGATCAAGCAACAAATTCTGGTAATATTGTAGAAAAAGATGTAACTCTTGATGATGAAAGTGAAACAAAAGCTAAATTACAAATTATAAATAATATAGTAACTATAACAATACCAAACACAGTAAAAGGTGATTATAAACTTAGTGTAGGTAAAAAATCAACAGAAGATAGTAAATATTTAAATAATAATAATAATGACTTTATAAGTGGTGCTTCTTTTGAAGTAAAACAATACTTAAATAAAAATGTAGATACAAAGATCTCTAAATTAAAGTCAAACGATTCAGATAATAGTGTATCAATATCATCTGAGGATAAAAAGTCAACTGATATTAAATTCAATAATAAAGAAAAAGTTGATATAACTGACATTAATACTGTTGATATTTATAGAATAACAGAGGAATCTGCACCAGCAGGATTTATTGAAAATTCGAATCCTTATTATTTAAAGGTATATAAAACAATAAAAAATCATAAAGCTGTTATAGATAAGGTTGAAGTTTTATACTATGTACTTGGACTAACAAGAGAAGAAAAATCTATAATCGAAATAGGAACAATAAAAGATGGCGATCAAACAAGTTCAATTGTTTGGGGAGGAAGCAAAAGTTATTCATTTAGAGTTGATTTAAATAAAGAAACAAATTCAATTATATTCACTATTGGGGATACACCTAAAAATGGAACATATAATTTTAGAATGACAAAAACAGATGTTACTAAAAAAGTTATTGAAAGTGAAAAAACAGAGTTTAACTTAGTTGTTTATGGAAAAATGACTGAGCAAGATGGTAAGGTTACATTTTATAATGGAATACAACTAAAAAATTACAATACAAATGAAGTAATAAATACAAACAAAATATCTGCAAAAACAGGTGTTACAACAGATTTAAATAGTATTAAAATACAAAAAGAAGATATAGGAAAAACATATTATTTTGTTATAACTGAAACAAATGCACCAGATGACTTTACTAAAATTGATTATAAAATAGTAGTTCCAGTTACTTTTTCAGAAAATGAAAATGGATATGTAGCAACCAAAGGAGATGCTTTTGCTATTACATCTACAAATGAAAAGAAAAAATTAAATGAAATGAGCACTGATGTAAATGAAGTTGTAAGTACAGAGCAAACCGGAGTAACTATAAATGTAAATGTTCCAAACAAGCAGGAAATAGAAAAAACTGTTGTAAAAAAATGGCGTGGCGATGAAAATGCATTAGGAAATAGACCAAATACAATAACAGTGGAGCTTGTAAAAAATGGAAAAACTGTAGATGAGCAAATATTATCAAAAGATAATAATTGGACATATACTTGGAAAAAATTAAATAAATATGAAAACGCAAAAGAAATAAATTATACAATAAGAGAAAAGGGTGAGGTTAGAGGCTATATTTCTGAAGAGCCAGTAGTCGATGGAAATACTACAACACTAACTAATACAATGATAAAAGAGTCTGGAGAATATAGTGTATATTTAATAAAACAAGGAACAGATGGAGTACAGTTAGGTGGGGTACAATTTACTGCAAAATCCAAAACAAATGGTGGAAATGAAACTACAATTAATTCAGAGACAAATCCATTAATAACTGATAAAGATAAATCAGTTAAAATTGGTGAAACTGTAATAATTAATAAAGAAAAAAATGATATTCCAGATGAATATACAATAAAAGAGTTTAAAAACGATGCAAATCCTGAATATTATATTGGAATAGATAAAGAAATTAAATTAAAAGTAAAAAAGAAAACAGTTAAGCCTAATGACTATACTATTATAAATTCTGTAGAGCGAATAGATTTGGAAATACAAGGAGTTGATTCAAAAAATTATGGAACAAAATCTATTGCGGAAACTGTTATAAATAATCAAAAAGTAAAAATAACTGCAGATTTAAGAGGAAATACAATAATAATAAAAGTAGAAAATCCAAAAGTTCAAGAAGAGGGAAAATATGATGTTAAATTAATAAAAAAAGGAACAGATGGAACACAACTAGGTGGAGTACAATTTACTGTAAAATCAAGAGTAAATGGTGGAAATGAAAGCGTAATAAATGGAAATTCAAATTTACTAACAACAAGTGAAAAAGATTCTGTACAAATTGGTAGCACAGTAACTATAGATAAGAATACAGTAAATATACCAGATACATATACATTAAATGAAGCAAATATTGGCAATAATTCTAAATATTATATTGGTATAACAAAAGATATAAAATTAATAGTAAATAAAAAATCTGAAACAAGTGCTGATGGTGGAACTATTGTAAGTTCAGTAGATTCATTAGAATTAAATATTGATGGTGCAAAAATAACAAATTCAGGAAAATTGTCAACAGCAGTGATGAGTGTTGATGGTACTGATGTACAAGTAACAGCTGAATTAAATGGAAATACAATAACTTTAATTGTGGAGAATCCAAAGGTTCAAGAAAATGGTGAATATAATTTAAAAATTGTAAAAAAAGGAACTGATGGAAAACAACTTGGTGGAGTTTCATTTACTGCAAATGCAATAATTAATGGAGCTAATGTAGATTTGTATACCTCAGAAAAACCTTTAAAAACCGATAGTTCAAAGTCTGTTCAAATTGGAAGTAATGTAACAATTGATAAAAATCAAGTAACAAATCCTGATATATATACATTAAAAGAAGTTGGTATAGGAAATAATGCTGGATATTACATTGGAATAAGAAATGATATTAAATTAACAATCAATAAGAAAACAGAAAAAAGCTCAAATGGTGGCGAGATTATAAATTCTGTAAGTGGTGTATCCTTAGAAATTGAAGGTGCTACTGTAGTAAATGAAAACAATAAGTCTACAGCAACTGTTAATATAGATGGTCAAGATGTTAAAGTAATTGCAGAATTAAATGGAAATACAGTAACATTAACTGTTGAAAATCCTTCAATTAGAGAATCTGGAACATATAGCATTAATTTAGTAAAAAAAGGAACTGATGAAAAACAACTTGGTGGAGTAACATTTGATGTAAATGCAAAAATTAATGGTGAAAGCAAATCAATAGGAGAAATAGTAACAAACGATAAATCGGCAGTTCAAATTGGTGATGTAGTGACTATAAATAAAGATTATATAGGAACTCAAGATGAATATATATTAAGAGAAGAGAATATTGGATCAAACACAGGATATTATATTGGTATAAAAAATGATATAAAATTGATAGTAAGCAAAACATCTGAAACAAGCTCAGATGGAAGCAAAATAACAAATAAAGTAAGTGGAATATCTTTAGAAATTGAAGGTGCAAAAGAAGTTGTTAATGATGGAAAAAAATCTACTGCAACAGTTGAAATAAATGGTGAAAAAGTTAAAGTAGAAGCTGAGCTTAGCGGTGGAACAATAACAGTAACAGTATATAATCCACAACGCAAAGGGGCATTTAGTTTAAATTTAATTAAGTATAAAAAAGGTTCAGAGGAGCGATTATCAGGAGCAGGTTTTACAGTAAAAATACAAAATAAAGATACTGGAGAAATTTTAAAAGATAGTACAGGGGCTCAATTAAATGGAAATAAACAATATTTTGTAGATTCTAATGGAAATTTAAAAATTTCTGGAATAAATATTGCGAATGCTGGTATTACTTATGAAGTAACAATAACAGAAAAGACAGTACCTAACGGATACTTGGGATTACCAGGATCAATTTATTTTGAAGTAGTATCTAAAACTGGTTCAAATAATAGTTCATTTGTATTAACTCCAAAAACTCTAACTGTTCAAAATGCAAAGAAAGTTGAAGTGAAAGAAGGAGAAATATTAGTTGAGGCGGAAAATATACAAAAGCCAGAAATTCATAAAGGTGTAAAAAGTATAGATAATTTAGATTCTGGATATTATGGAAATGTTAGTCATGATTGGGTAATACAATCAACAGTGCCAACAGGAATAGCAGAATTTACAGAATATGTTATAACAGATACTATAGATAGTAGATTGAAATTTTCTGGTACTTCAGAAGTAACAGTTAAAATTGGTGATAAAATATTAAAACAAGGTACTGATTATTTGATTGATGATTATAGTTCAAAAACAAGATTATTAAAAATATCATTTATAAATGGTGGATTTACTGCAGGTAAATCATTACCAGAAAATTCGACAATTGAAATAAGATTTAAAACAACATTTGCAAAAGATGCAAATGGAAAAATAATTGCGCTAAATGAGGAGGTTCCAAATCAAGCAACATTAGAATATAATAATGGTTCGGGTAAGGAGTCTAAAAAATCTGAAATACCAGAGGTTCATACAGGTGGAATAAAAATATTAAAATTCAAAACAGAGAATGGACAAAAAGTGCCTGTATCAGGTGCAGTGTTTAAAATAGCAACATCAGATGAAAATGCAAAAAATAATATTTTCGTTAAAGTAAAAGATAAAAACGGAAAAGATACTACTACAGATGTTACAGGAAAATCTGGTTCAGATGGAATAGTAGAATTTACTGGATTAGAATTTGGTGGAGATGCTAGTGCTAATAAAGCAAATAAGAAAGTAGGTATAAATGGTACAAATGTGTACGACTATAATTATGATGAAACAATTTCAACTAAGTATTGGATAGTAGAAACAACTGCTCCAGAGGGATATATAAGATATAATAAACCAATAGAAGTTACTATTACGAAGGATAGTTATAATGCAAAACTTGAAGATATGGTATCAGTTGAAAATACAGGAATAAATGGAAAATATTCAATAGAGCTAAAGAAAGTAAAAAATAGTGATAAAAAGCCAATTTCAAATATATCTTTTGATATATCATCAGAAACAATTGGAAAAGCCAATAGAACAGATGTAAAAACAGATTCAAATGGTATTATAAATGTTACAAATGGAGATGTAACTATAGTTGCAAATAATGTAACTGTAAATAAAAACGATGAAACTAATTTAAATACTAATGATGAATTTTATATTGAAGAAAAAAATGCAGAAACATATTTAAAATTAAGGAATCGTATTAAACTAACTGTTAAAAAAGAGGAAAAAAGTAACAAATATCAAGTATCTAAAATTTTTGTAGCAGAAGAAAATACAAAGAAAACTGTTACATTAGATGTGTCAAGAAATAAAACTGTAACGCTAAATGGCGTAGCATTGAAAGATAGTAATAAAACAGTAAGTATTACAGTAAGTATTGATGATAATAATAATATTTCTGTTACAATTCCTAACGAGGATTTAAACGGTGAATATAAAATTGAGTTAGTAAAGAAAAGTGAAGATACAGGAAAGATAATTGGAAATGTGCCATTTTTAATCAATAATGTGGAAAAAAATACAGATGCACAAACAGGTAAAATTACAGTTACAGATGGAAACGATGGCATTGTAGCAATAAATAGATCAAATGTTGATAATAAAGATGTATATACAATACAAGAGCAAAAAAATGAAAACACTAAAAAATACACAATATTAAGTGATCCAATTACACTTACAGTATCAAAAGGTACAAATACAGACGATAATGCATATATAGTTACAGAAATTGGTCTTTCATATACAAGTAGAAGTGGACAAAAAGAAGAAAAACTTGATATAGATAAATCTACAGGTATATTACAGCCAAAAACTATTTATGTAAAAACTGAAAGTGGAAAAGATACTAAATGTGAAATTAAAGTAGATACTAATGGTGAAATTATTATAACAATTGGAAACCCAACAAAGGGGGGATCATATACTTTACAATTACGTAAAAAAATTATAAAGAATGATAATACAGAAGAAGATGGTAATAATGTAACATTTGTTATAACACCTAAAGATGGAACTACAGTTTCAAGAACAACAAAAAATGGATTAACAGATGCATATTTTAAACAGATTACAAATGTTAATGAAATAGATGAATATACAATTACAGAAGACAGTGTAAATAGTGATACAACAATTAAATTAAAGAATAATCTTAATTTAAAAGTTAGTAAAAAAGTAAGTCAAAATGATAAGGAATATGTAATTGATACAATAGAATTATCAGAAGAAAATACGAATAATACAACTGGTAAAGTGTCAATAGTTGAAGGTAAAGGAAGAAATGCAACATTATCTGGTGTTCAATTAGTTGATGGAAGAACGGTTGATATAGGAATAAATGTAAATGCAAATGATTTAATAGTAATAGATGTAAAAAACAGAGAAATGAATGGAAAATATACAATAAAGGTAAGAAAATTAGATTCTGTTACTAATGAACCAATAAATGGAGTGAACTTTAAAGGAACAAAAAGGGATAAGAGCGAGTTTGATGTAACAACTAAAACAGAAACAACAGCGGATGGAGAAAAAATTGAAGGTATTGCAACAATAGACGAAAATGTAGAAATTTTAGGCGAAAATAAAGATACATATGTTATAAATGAAGTTAATTTACCAAATGAATTAAAAGGTAAATATGTACAATTAACAGATTATAATTTGGTAGCTAAAGTTACAACCAAAATGAATGAGTCAAAAACAGGATATGTTGTGGACAGTGTTATTTTAAGTCCAGAAAAAGTTGGAGATTCTGCCACATCAGATATACAAAAACAAATAATATTAAAATCAAAATATGATGTAGTTGATAATATAATTACAATTACTATTTATAATGAACCAACACGCGATTTTAAATTTAATATTAAAAAAGTAAATATGGAAAATGAATCAATAAAAGATGCTAAGTTTACGATAAAAGAAAATGGTGTGGAGATACTTAATAATCAACCATTAGGTGATCTTGGAGAATATTTGGTTGAAAGGAAAAATCAATTAATAAATAAAACTTATACTTACGAAATATATGAAACAGAGCCAGCACCTGGATATAAAAATACTTTAGAAAAAGTATATCTTGCATTAATAGTAAAAATAAGTGAAAAGGGAACTGTTTCTACAGAATTATATTATAGACCAATACATTCAAAAGGCGGAACTGTTATAGATGTAATGTTAGCAAAAGCTTTAGCAGAAAAATATTATAATCAAAATAAAAATCAAGTTTTTAAAGATAATGGCAATAATTCATGGACTTTAATAATACCAAACGAAAGAGCAGAAACATCATATAAATTTAAGCTAAATAAACATGAACTTTCATCAGAGAAAGGTGTTGATGGGGCTAAGTTTAATATTAAAAGATTGTATGTTGAAGAAAATAATGATACAGGAATGCAATTATCAGATATAGTTAATAAGTTTTCATCGGGAACATGTGTGGAAACATTACCAGAAATAACAACTTCATCAGATAATACAGATATAACAATAGATAATGTGGAAAAAATTAAATTAGGTGGTTCATACTACTATGAATTAGAAGAAGGCACAGTACCTAACAATTATTTTTCTTCATACAAAAAAGCTTTAGTAAGAGTACATGCAAAAAATGATGGAACTATAGCGTCTGAAATAATAGGTATAATAGCTAAAGATTCTGATCAATGGTCAGCATATAATAAAGAAAATCAACAAAATACCCTTTCAGTAACCCAAAATGGTAATGAAGTAAAAATAAATTGGGCTAATACACTTGTTTACACAGTCACTTTAAATAAAAAGCAATTTAAAGGTGATATTCCGAAAGATGAAGAAGGAAATACAAAATGGACAAGTTTGCAAGCAATTAGTGGAGCTAACTTTACTGTAAAACAAATTGAACCAGAGGAAAAAGTAATTTATGACAAAAAAGATTTATCAAGTTTTGAGATATTTAGTAATGATCAAGCAAGTATTGGAACGAAATATCATTATGAAATAGTTGAAAATGCATCAATAGAAGGATATACAAATATTTTCAAAGGTTTAACAATACATTTATTTGTTACTATAAATTCAGATGGAACTATAAATAAGCCAGGGACTTATTATCAGGTAAGAGGATATACTTCTTTTGCTCAGAAAAAATACCTTGAGGATAAAATTGGTATAGATGTGGATACTAATAGAAATGTGGTTAATTTGTATATTGCAAACGAAGAAAATACATTGAAGTTAGCTGTAATGAAAACAGCTGAGGGGGATCAAGATGATAATATAATTGGTCTTGAAGGCGTTGAATTTAGCATTATGGCTCCAAATGGTACTCTTATAAAAGATAAAACTACTGGTAAAAATCCTGTTACAGATAAAAATGGTTATATATATATTGATGGAATTTCATTGAATAGTGGTATACAAAGATATGTATTAACAGAAGGAAATGTACCAGAAGGAGTTACTAAATTAAAGGACACACAAATAATTGTTGAAATAGATACTACTGGTATAACATCACCAGAGCAGATTACTAATGATAAGGTAAATATAGAAGTTTCGAAATCATCAAGTGAAGGTTTAACTAAAGATGAATTATTGGAAAAAGGACTTAGCATATATGTACAAAATTCTACAGTAGTACTTAGAGTCCCAAATAAAATTGAAACTCATGTATTTAGAATGTTCAAATATGACGAACTTGGTAATATTATCAATAATTCTAATTCGACAAGAGGAGCTATTTTCGTGGTAGAAAAAATTGACGAAAATGGTAATTCTACTATAATTCAAAGAGGAAGTTTGGATGAAGGATTATTAGTTGATTATGAATGTTCTGAACCAAATAAAACATATAAATATAAAATTACAGAGGAATCAGCAAAAGCAGGATATATAAATGCTTTACAAGGATATGAATTATATGTATATATTCAAACAGATGAAAATGGTAGAATAAAAAATACTGAAAGTGATGGATTGGGTGGATATACACATTATGAATTAGTAGAAAAAGAAAATGCTAAAAAATTATATACAAAAGAAGAAATTAATGCTAAGAAAATTTTAAAACTTGCAATAACACATAAAGATACGAAATCAATTATTGATTTAAATATTGTAAATCCATATGCATATAACTTAGTTATTAATAAACAAAGTAAAAATGGAGAGCTAAATATTGACAAAGCAACAATTGTTGCTGAACAAATTGATGGAGCAAGTTTAAATGAATTATATTATGCTGGTGTAAATGGAGAAAATGAAAAAGTAAAAGGTATATTAAGAGATATTGCATTAAGCAATAATGTAATTAAAACGGTTGAATTAAATAAAAAATCAGCTATAATGTCAGATAATATTGAAATAAAAAACAATCTTGGTATTGATCCAAAAAATGAAACAGCTCAAGTATGGAGAATTAAAGAAACAAATGCAGAATCACCATACATAAATGTTTTAGGTAACAATTATATTATTGTGCAAACTATTTATAGAGATGGAGAACTTAAGTTAGTGACACATGAAGAATTAATAAAAGGTTCTGTAAAGACATTGAATTATTATGTATGTAATGAAAATGGAGAAGATGTAACAGCAGAATATTTGAATTGTGTTACAACTGAAATAAAAGTACAACCTGAAAATTATACATTTGGAAAATATGCTCTAGTGGTTAGAGTAAAAGATCCATTAAAATTCTATGTAGATTTAAATAAAACAGAATATAACTCTAAAGCAGAAAGTGAAGATGATTTAAAAGAATTAAGTGGAGCAGAGCTTTCAATGTCAGCAGGTTCAAATAATGTAACAATAACATCAGGAGCATCAAAATCAGACCCTTTAGGTGTTGAAGTAGGGCTTAATGAAGTAACTGATTTTATCATAACTGAAACAAAAACAAAGCCAGGACATACAAATATATTAAAAGATAAAATACTACATGTAATGGTAAAAATGAACGAAAAACAAGAAGTTGAGGTAGCAGGAACTGTACTTGTTGATACATCAAGTGGTACACCAAAAGTTATACAGAATGCAGAAAGTGTATTAAAATATGTTAAATTTGTTAAAGGCACAACAGATAATGGATATCCAATTATTCATGTATATGTTGAAAATCCAATAGAATATAAATTTAATTTAAAGAAATTGGATACAGAAGGTAACTTGTTATCAGGAACTGAATTTGAAGTTACAAGTAGTAATTCTGGAAAACATTACTTAAATGGTAACAATCAAATGACATTTATAGAAGAAGACCTAGAGCCAGGAATGATTGTTAGTTACCAAATTACAGAAAAAAATACAGTAGAAAATAGTGCTTATGAAAATGTGTTTAATAAGGCATTAACTATGGTTTTAAAAGTAAATGAAGATGGAACATTAAAAGAGCTAATGTCATTTGTAGAGGGAAATTCTTCAAATGGTGGTCATACACAAGTACCATTAAAAAATCTAGATTTCTTAGAATATGGAATTTCAGATCCAGATTCTGAAGGAATACAAACAGTTTACTTTACATTTGAAAATCCTACTACTGTTGATGTAGAGCTACTTAAAAAACAAACTGGTAAAAATGGTGCACCAATATCAAATACAGAATTTACTATAATAAGTAGTTTTAGTGGAACTTACCGTGAATTTACAGACCAAAGTGGAAAAATAGGATTTTCTGAAAAGAAAATTCCAGCAGGAAAATATTCATATATTGTAACTGAAAATAATGTGGCAAATGCAAACTATGTAAATATTTTAAATGAAAAATATATGAAAATAGATGTTACAGTATCTGCAAATGGAAAAATGTCTATTGACAACACAAGATACTATAATGATAATAATGATGAAAACTATGAAAATGATAAACAAATAACAGATGATGCAACATTGAAAAAATTGCAAAAGTATACATCTGTAATGGTAGATGACAAAAATGTTATAAATAAATTGTTAATTGAAGTAAAAAATCCAGTAACAATTGAACTTAATATAAATAAAACAACTACAGCTGGAACACCTTTGAAAGATGTAGAGTTTAATATTACAAGTGAACTACAAAGTTTACCACCACAATTTACAAATGATGATGGTAATATAACTGTAGATGGAAATGTGTGGATTGAACCTGGAGTATATAAATACGAAGTTACAGAAAAAACAACAGCAGGAAAACAATATGATAATTTATTAGAAGGAAACAAAATTGTATTTTTTGCAAAGATATCTCCTGATGGAACAATAACATTAGTTGCAGATAAAAATGGAACAATTTTTGATCAAAATACACAATACAAATATTTTGTTCAAAAACAGGATGGTTCAGAAGCTGACTACAATACAAGATACAGAGTACATAATTATATATCATTAAATGTAAACTCAAATAATTCAATTAAAGATAGTATAAATATGATTGTTGAAAATACAGTAGGATATACTGTGGATATTACTAAAAGAAATGTAGATTTTGAAGAGCTAAAAGGAACAAAATTCTCAGTAATAAGAGATGGTAATATTGTTTTATTGAATGATGGAGAAGTAACAAGTGATACTGAAATTACAGAAAGATATATGTCTGAAGGATACCATACATATGATATTACAGAGGATAGTACAATTGAAAATAGCGCATATGTAAATATTTTAGAAGGTAAATTTATTAGAGTGTATACAGAGCTAACAGATACCGGTGTACTAAAGATAAAAGATCAAGATGGAAATACTTCTAATGGATATTTTGAGATATATGAAGGTAATATCCATAATACAAAAGGAGCAAAATTATTAGATAGAAATGAGTATAAAGACTTATATAATAAAATAAATGTGCTATCACAAGATTATGATAAAGATGGAATATACAAATTATCAGTAACAGTAATAAATCCAGTAAGTATTTTTGTGGAAGTACAAAAACAACAAGTTGGAAAAAATGGGGAAGGAATACCAAATACTAAGTTCACAATTAGCAGAGACGAAAATAGTAAACATGAAAATGTATTGACAAATGATAAAGGTACATTTGATTTTAAAGAAGAAGAAGTTAAACCAGGAGATTATACATACACTATTAAAGAGCTAGAACCTGCATCTTCAAAATATGTAAATATATTACAAGATAAATATGTTGAAGTATATATAAAAGTTAAAGCAGACGGATCAATAGTAATAAGATCTCCATATAAAATATTTAATTCAAATGGAACAGAAGTTGATTCAAACACTAAAATAGAATTATCTAAATATATTAGTGTAAGTGTAAATACAACAGAGCCAATACAAAGATTAATAGTTAAAATTTATAACCCTACAACAATAGACTTTAATTTATATAAAGAAAATATTGAAGGAACACCTATAAATGGAGCAAACTTTACAATTAAGAGAACATTGGTAAAAGAAAAAACAAAGGATGCTGATTTTTCAACAAAAGAAGTAACAGATAATACAAAAAATGATGGTTCAATAGAAATTAAAAATAAAGTAGTACTACCAGGAGTTTATAAATATGAAGTAACAGAAAATAATTCAGCAGGAAATCAATATATAAATATTCTTGAAAATTGTAAAATTATAGCTTATGTAGATGTAGCTGAAAATGGAGATACAACAGTAGTTGCAGATTCAGAGGGAACAAAATTTGGACCTAATGATAAATATAAATATTATATTGAAAAAATAGATGGTTCTGTTGCAGATGCAGTTTTACAAGAAAAAATACATAAATATATAACAATAGGTGAACAATCTGTTAAAAATTCAAATGATGAGGTTGATTTACGTGTAATTAACCCAGTAAAATATAATTTATCTATTGAAAAGAGCGATTCTAAAAAGCAAGCTCTAAATGGTTCAAAATTTACTGTAATAAGAGATGACCAAATGATTATTGATCATCAAGAGCTAAACCCATCTGTAGAGGTTTCAGAAGAGTATTTAACAGATGGAGAGCATACATACTATATTACAGAAAACGATGCGCCAGAAGGATATATAAATCTATTAAAGGGTAAATTTATAAAAGTATATACTGAGCTAACTGGTGATGGTGTAGTAAAAATAAAAGACCAAGATTTCAATGTAGTTAAAGAGTATTTCGAAATATATGAAGGTGATATACAAGATATTAGTAGTGCAAAATTATTAGAAAAATCAAAATACAAAGACTTATATAATTCAATATCTATTGGTTTGAAAAATAATAATGGACTATATACATTAAATATTGGTGTTCAAAATCCAGAAAGAAATTATAAATTAGTAATTAATAAAAAGATTTTTGGAGAAGAAAATATAAACTTATCTAATACTAAATTTACTGTAGTAAGTGAATTTAGTGGAAGACATTCAGGATTAGTAACCGACAAAAATGGTAATATTTCATTTACAGAATATAAAGTGCCAGAAGGTACATATAGATACTTAATAACAGAAACAAGAACTGCAGGAAAACAATTCGTAAACATATTAGAAGGTAATGTATATATTGAAGTTATTTTAAAGGTAAATGAAGATGGAACAATAACAATAGTAGATGAAGAAGGAAATGTGGTAAATGACCAATATTACTTATATAAACAAAGAAAAGATTCTAATTTATTAGATAAGTTGGATTTTGAAGATACTGTTGCAGATGCATATATTAATGTATCAACAGGAAAAGATGGCAAAGTACCAACACTAAATGTATTTATAAAAGATCCTGAATTCTACAATTTTGAATTAATAAAGAAGGATAAAGATACAAATGAAAGAATGAATGGTGTTAAATTTAAATTAACAGTATTTGATGAAAAAGGCAAAAAGGTTAATTTAAAGGATGCAGAAACACTTGAAAACCTAGTACATGATACAATAGAAACTAAAAAGGTAAATAATGAAGATGGTGTAATTTTATTACCAAAAATATTAATAGAAAAAGCAGGAACTTATAAATTTGTATTACATGAAGAAAGTACAGATGGAATATTTGATCATTTATATAAGGCACATGAAAGCGATATAGTAGTTAATGTAAAAATTGTTGTAAAAAACAATGAATACATAATAGAAACACCATCTGTAACAAAAGGAAACAAATATGTAGATTTAGTAAATGCAAGTACATCTAAGTCACAAATAGCAAAAGTTGAAGTAACAAATGAAAGAATAAAAGGTTCATATAATTTAATAATTGATAAATTAGATAGTTATACAAACAAACCACTAAAAGGTGCAGAATTTGATGTATCAGTTGAAAAGGATGGAAAAGCATATGAATTGTATAAATCTACAGAAGATGTAAATTCAAAAGATGTAATTATACCAGGAAAAGTTACTGTAAATAGTGAGCTTATAATTCCTAATATAAGAATTGACAGACCAGAAACATACACAATTATATTAAAAGAAACTAAAGCTCCCGAAGGATATATGTTGTTAGATAATCCAATAAAAATTAAAGTAACAACAGCAAGAAGTGGACAATATGATGATGAAAAATATATAGTAGAATCTGTAGAGCTAACAGAAGGCGATAATTATGGACTAGTTACAGTAGATGGTGCAGATAATGAAATTGATGTAATTGCTAAAAACGAATACTTCGATTTAGCACTAAGAAAATCTATAACAACAGTTTCATATTCTGATAGTGAAGATTCAAAAATAACACAAGATGAAACAAAAGATAGAGTACCAGATGTTAAAACAGGCGATTTATTGGCAAATAAAACGACAACAGCTACATATAATCATGTTAAAAATTGTGTAAGAGCATATGTTTCTCAAGATGTTGTATTTACATTAAGAGTATACAATGAAGGTGAAATAGATGGCTATGCGCAAGAAATTACAGATTATTTACCAGAAGGATTAGAATTTGTTGAAGATGAATTCAATAATGAAAGAGGATGGAAATTAGATTCAGAAAATAAAAGAGTTGTAAAAACAACAAAATTATCAAAAGAGGAAAATGCTGAGAAGAATTTAATAAAAGCAAAAGATAAAGTAACTGGAGAATTAGATTATAAAGAAATTGAAATTAAATGTAGAATTTCAAAAGATGTTCCTGCAAAAACAGTATTAACAAACATAGCAGAAATAAGCAAGAGCATCGCAAATAATAGAACTAGTGAAACAATAGATAGAGATTCTGTAACAAATAATGTAAAAGTTCCAGAAACATCTAAGGAAATGTCTGATTACAATAAAGACAAATTAAGTGATAACAGAAATAATTATGTACCAGGACAAGAAGATGATGATGACTTTGAAAAAGTAATTGTTGAAGAATTTGATCTAGCACTAAGAAAATACATAACAGCCGTAAATGATGAAGAGCTATTAAAAGAGCATTCAAAAGAAGAAACAAAACAAGAGCAAGATGTTACATATGAAAGAGCACCAAGAGTAAATGTTGATTCATTGAAGGATGGCTCTAATACAACAGCAACATACACTCATACAAAAGAGCCTGTAGAAGTTTCTGTTGGAGATATAGTAACATATACATTACAAGTATACAATGAAGGAACAGTTTCTGGATATGCATCATTAATTAAAGATGATATACCAGAAGGATTAGAATTCGTACCATATGTAGATGGTGATGGAAGTATAAATGATACATATAAGTGGAAAATGGTAGATGAAAACAACCAAGAAGTAACAGATACATCAAAAGCAAAATATGTAATATCAGATTACTTATCAAAAGCAAATGAAAAAACAGATGAAGCAAACTTAATAAAAGCATTTGATCCAGATACAATGGATACATTAGATTCTAAATATGTAAAAATAGCATTTAAAGTAATATGCAAACAAGATTATCCAAAGATAATAGAAAACCAAGCTCAAATTGCAGATGATACAGATGAAAGTGGCAAACCAGTAACAGATAGAGATTCAACACCAAATGAATGGAAAGGTGAAGATGATGAAGATGTAGAATACATTAAAGTAACATACATGGATTTAGCATTACGTAAGTTTATTACAGGAGTAAATAAAGAAGAAGTAACAAGTAGAATTCCACAAGTTGATGCTACAGCATTAATTAATGAAACAGGAACAACAGCAACATATACTCATCCAAAAGATCCAGTATTAGTACATACAAATGATATAGTTACATACACAATAAGAGTTTACAACGAAGGTAGTAAAGATGGATATGCAACAGGAATAAAAGATGATATACCTGAAGGTTTGGAATATTTACCAGACAATGAAATTAATCAAGAGTATGAGTGGAAATTAGTAGATGAAAATGATAATGAAGTTACAGATGTATCAAAAGCAAAATATGTAGTTACAAATTATTTATCAAAGGAAAATGAAACAAAAGATAGACAAAACTTAATGAAGGCTTTTGATAAAGAAACAATGACTACACCAGAATACAAAGATGTAAAAATAGCATTTAAAGTAACAGAGCCTACAACATCAGACAGAATTTTAATAAATTATGCTCAGATAAGTGAACAAACTGATAAAAAAGGAATTCATAGAGAAGATCGTGATTCAACACCAAATGTATGGAAAGGTGAAGATGATGAAGATATTGAAAAAGTTAGAGTATTGTACTTTGATTTAGCCCTACGTAAGTGGGTAACAGAAGCTATTGTAACAGAAAACGGACAAACAAAAGAAATTGAAACAGGACATCACGCAGAGGATGATCCTGAAGAAGTAGTAAAAGTTGATTTAAGAAAGAGCAAATTAGATTCAGTAGTAGTTAAATTTAAATATCATATTAGAATTACTAATGAAGGTGAAATAGAAGGATATGCAAAAGAAATTAAAGATAGAATACCAGAAGGCTTAGAATTCGAATTATCAGATAATCCAAATTGGACAATGCTTGATGATGGAACAATAGTAACAGATGAATTAAAAGATACATTATTACAACCAGGTGAATCAGCAGAAGTGACAATTGTATTAAAATGGATTAATTCAGAAACTAATATGGGTGTAAAAATAAATGTTGCTGAAATTTGTAAAGACTATAATGATTATGGAACACCAGATATAGATTCAACACCAGACAATAATGTTCCAGGTGAAGATGACATAGATGATGCACCAGTAATGTTAACAGTAAAAACAGGATCAGAAGATTTGAAATACATTGCATTAATTACTATAGTATTAGCATTATTAAGTGGATGTGTAATAGCATTGCGAAAAAATATTAAACGCCAATATAATGTAGGAGATATCCTAAGGAAATAAAGGTTTTGATAAAATAATTGCTAAAATAAAAATCAAGTTTTCAAAAGAAAATATCTTGAGATAAACAAATGATGAATATGAGAAATACAAAAGATAAAATAATTTTAAGATTATAAGTTAATAAAAATAGAAGAAGAGCTAAAAAGTCTTCTTCTATTTTTTTTGCTCTTAAATTGGCGAAACTCTTAGGGAAAATTGATAAAAGTTTTTGTTTGTAAAATTGTGGATTTTGTAACCAAATTATAATAACAATTTAACACAAATGAAATATATTTTATTTATACCTTTTAAGACAGATTTCCCTAAGAAAAAATAAAAAATATGGTGAAAAATGTAAAATTGACTCTTATATTAAATACTCTATAATCTATATAAATTAAAAATATAAGAAAGGAGGTTTCAACTACATATGGAAAATTTATTAAAAAAACTAACAGCTGTAATACTTATTCTTGTGATGATGTTTATAAATATGGCAATTGTGGTTGAAGCCTCAACAATTGAACCAACAGATGATCAATATTTAGAGCTTAAAGCAACAAATATAACTGAGGTTGAAGGTAAAAATAAACAAGTTATTATGGAATTATGGGGACATGAAATAGATTTTAAACGGATTTGAGGTACGATTTAGTTTTGATAATACAAAATTAAAATTTTCAAACATACAAACAAATGAAATTACTGATGATGTAACTCAATACTTTAAGTTTGAAAATGAATTTTCATCAGTACTTGAGTGTGCTTCATTAGAAGATGAAAACCAAGGTATAGTTGATTGGGCAATTACATTTAATCCTCCGGTAACCGATTCAGAGCATATTAAGGATGATGGAGCAGGCAAGAAAATAATAACAACAACTGGGGGTGTTCTTTTAGCAAAGGTAAGCTTTAGTATGATATCAGATGATTTCGATATTTCAGGATTTTCACTTAAAGAAGATGAATTGGTACCAACAACTGGTATAAAAATAAATTTGAATGTTAAAGATTCAATTGAAAATAAATCGGCATTTAGATTTGTGGATGCAACAGCATCAAAAAACGCAAACTTAGATAACTTGATTGTAAGTTCAGGAACAGCAGATGAAGAAAATCCAGATAATTCTACATATAAGGAGTATGAGTTAAACCCAAAATTTGATAAAGATACTTTAAATTATGAATTGGAGTTATTGGAAAATATTGATGAATTAAACTTAAAATCAATACTTAGTGATACAAAATCTTCAATGAAACTTAAGAAACCTAAAAGAGATGAAAATGGAAATTTGGTTTATGAATCTGATGGAGTAACAGTTGAATATGAAGAGCTTGATATTCAAAATAATGTATCAACTACTGTTAAATTAAATGAACTTGGAAAAGGTGATACAAATTTAACAATAACTGTTACAGCAGAAGATGGTAAAACAGAAAAAGAATATACTCTGGTGGTAAAAAGGCCATATGGAGTTATTAGGGGGAGTATATTTTTAAAACCGATGGAAAGTAAAAAAATATATAAAGCAACAGTAAGGTTATACAAATCAGATGAGGTAAAAAATGTAATAGATTGGTCTACTGTTAAATCTGGAAAAAGGGATTCAATACATCAACAATTAGAAACAATAACATCTTTAGATAGTGATACAAATGATGATGGAACATTTGAAATATATGTTACTCCGGGGACTTATGATATTTTGTTAGATCGAGAAGGTTACTTAGATCATATTTTTATTTCAAGAACAATAAATACTGGAGATGTATTGGATATAGGAGAAAAAGAGCTATATGCAGGTGATGTTAATAAAGATGGTGTTATACAACTTTTAGATTTATCTATGTTATATAGTGCATACCAAACAGATACAACTTCAGCGAATTATGATAAAAAGATGGATTTTAATAATGACGGTAGGATTCAATTATTAGATCTTTCAGCACTCAAAGCAAATTATGAAGTTAATAGGATTATAGAATAGTATGGAAGGAGAAAAATAGAATGAAATATACAAATTTAAAAAGGTTCTTTACGAGGAAGCAAATAATAGCATTAATAATATCTTTAATAATTTTAATAGAATCATTTTCACCATATGGGATTTTGTTAAGTGAAGTTCATGCAGCTTCTCCAATAAAAGAAAATAAACCCTATTTTGAAATTGACATTCATCCAATAGATACATCTAAAGATTATGACCATTGGGATAATGATACAACATATTATTATTATGATTTTGATCCAGATACTGATACCATAGAAACATATTCTGGAACAAGAATAGTTACAATGGATATTATCATAAAAAATGGGACAACTGTAACTGGATTAAATGCGGGAAATATAAAATTAAAATATGATAAAAGTATTTTATCTCCAATAGTAGAAGTTAATATAGGAACAAATAAAAGACCTATTTGGGAGTTACAAGAGCCAACAGACATGGAAGATTGGGCTTCAGATGGAATATATTTTGATACATCTCCAGCTACAGGAATAGATACAAGCAGTTGTACATTCAGAATAGATGGAGCTACTACAAAAACAATGGCAGATGAAACTGTAATTGCAACATTAACATTTAAATTGGCAGATGGAAAAACAATGGAAGATATTACAACAGATGTTTTTTCAATTGGAGATCCAGATGATATTATGCTTGCATATGATGGTGGAGCATATTATGTGAATGGTAAAGATTATTTATTATTTAAAGGCTTTTCAGCTGGTGCAAAGAAAATAAATAATATTTCATTTAAATCTCAGCCAACAAAAAATAAATATTACAATACAGAAACATTAGATTTTACAGGGGCAATATTAACAGTATCATATGATGATGGAAGTTCAGAAGATGTAACAGTATCAGATGCAATAACATCTGGAAAAATGACTCTTGATTCAACAACAGCAAATAATACAACAAAGAAGACAACATTAACATATGATGGTGAAACAATAGATTTTGATTATTATGTATTAGATAGTATTTCGAAGAAAACTAATTTAACAAAAATGAACTATGAACATGGTGATACAATAGATTTTTCTGGAGGACAACTTACAGCAACATATAAGGATTCATCAGGAAATACATTAGAAGATACATTAAATATAGCAAGTGAAATTGCAACAGGAGAAATTACAGTTGATAAGACAAAAGCGGATGTAGATAATAAGAAAGTAACATTTACATATAAGTCTTTAACAACAGATATGACATTAACTGTAACTGATCCAGTATCTAGCATTTCGATAACAAAACAACCAACAAATGTTACATATGATGATGGTGATACAATTAGTTTAGCTGGAGGAGAAATTACACCAGTAACTAAAAGTGGAAAAACTCTTACACCAATTTCAGCTGATGATTCAAAAGTTACTGCAAGTTCGACAACAGCAAGTATAAGTTCAATACCAGTATCAGATAGATGGGTGATAGCTGGAGGTAATGGCTTAACTGCCGGAAATCAAAAAATTACATTGACATATGAAGGAAAAACTGCAGATTTAAATATAGTTGTAAATGATACAGTATCAGGAGTTTCAATAACGACTCAACCAACAGCACAAAATAAATATGGAACTTCTGCAGGTGCATTAAATTACAGTGGTCTTGTTGCAACAATTACAACAAGCGGAGGTGGCTCGTTTACTGTAGGCGCAAGTTCTCTTGCAATAGATACAAGTGGATATAATCCAACAAAACTTGCAAAACAATCATTGCCAGTAAAATATGGAACTATAAATTCAACAAATACTGTTGATATACAATTAGTAAATTATATAACAGGAATTACAACAGCATTTACTAAAACAGAATTTGATTATGACACATCACTTGATGATGTTATATCAAATGGAAAATATGTTGAAGTATATGCAGATGGCAGTTCAAGTTCACCTAAAACAATTACTGCTGGAATGGTAACAGGATATGTACAAAAACCAGCAGGATCGTTATTTAATGTAAATCATAAATATAATGAAACATTGACAATTAAATTAGATAGTAGTTCAAATGTATTTGATAAATTACCAGCAACAGCCACTCAAGTAATTACTATAAATGATGTAATAAAAGATATATCGGTTTTATATAAACCATCAAAAGTTACATATAAATATGGAGAAGCTTTTTCAGCGACTGGGGGACAAATTAACATAAATTATATTAGTGGTGCACAGTCAAACATTTCAATGGAAGCCTCAGGAGTTACTTTAACAGAGCAAGATGGAAGTACTATAAATATGTCGCCATCAGCAAGTAGTTTTGTAAGTAAAACTGCAACTAAAACAATAAAAGTTTCATATACAAGTAATGGTAAAATTTTTGATACTTCATTTGATGTTTATATAAAAGATGAAGCTGCAAGTATATCAATTTCTAAAAATCCAAAAACAATATTTAATCATGGAGATACATTTGATGAAAGTGCTGGAGAGCTTAAAATAGTTTATAAATCTGGTAACAGTGAGGTTATTAATTTAAATCAAGCAGTTGTTACTGAAAGCGATGGCTCTGAAGTAGATATGGAACCAAAATATTCTAAATACACAAATAATAATTTAGTAAAAAATTTATTGGTTACATATAGAGGTAAAACAACGAATTATGACATAACATTACAAAACCCAATAGATTCAATAACAATTGAAAACACACCAAAACAAAGCTATAAGTTAAATGAAGCAACAACAGGTGTTGGTGGAACAATTAAAGTAACAAGAAAAGCAGGAAATACAGAATCAATAAATATTGACGATTCAATGGTTTCAGGTTTAGATACAACAGTAGCTGGAACAGGAAAAACTGCTACTATAACATATACAGATGAATTTGGTAATTTAAAGACAACTACATACACATATGATGTTATTGATAATGTGACAAGTATTGACATAGTTGCACCAAGTAAAAATGTATATAATCATGGTGAAGCTCTTGCTTTAGATGGAACAATTACAGTTCATTATGCAAGTGGAACTACTAATAATGTAACAATGACATCAAGTATGATCAAAGAAGGCTCTGGTGCAGTAGATATGAGCCCAACAAGCTATGATGATGATACACAAAAAGTAAATAAAAAATTGACAATTGAATATTCAGAAGGCGGAGTTACAAAAAGTATAGACTATCCAATAACAATAATAAATGATGTCAAATCAATAACTATAAAAACTCTACCACAAACAGAGTATAAGGTTAATGAAACATTAGATATTACAACAGGAGAGCTACTTGTAACAAGAGCTGTAGGAACAGAAATAGTTACAATGAGTTCACCTAAAGTAACAGTTTCAGGATTTGATAATACACAAGAATCGAAAGATTTAAAATTAACTGTAGATTATACAGAAAACGGAATAACAAAAACAACAGATTATTTAGTAAATGTAACTGATAATGTACAATCAATATCACTTAAAACTATGCCACCAACAAATTACAAATATGGTGAACCATTAAATGTAACAGGTGGACAAATTGAAGTAGTAAAAGATAGCGGAGTACAAACTATAAATATTACAAACGATATGATAAAAGAGCTAGATGGAAGTGAATTTGATTCTACTAAATTAGGAACAAGAAAATTACAAATATCATATGGTGGAAAAACACTAGAATATGAAATTACAGTCGAAGACTATGTAACAGGTATTATATTAACACCGCCTACAAAATTAGTATACGAATGCGGTGAAGAGCTTGATTTAACAGGTGGTAAGATTGAAAAAGTAATGGCTAGTGGAACAAAAATAGATGTAGCGCTTTCAGATAGTAGTGTAAGCATAAGTGGATATGATAAAACAAAAGCTGGAAGTCAGACTATAAATGTAATTTATGAAGGAATTACTAAACAATTTGGAGTAACAGTTGAAGATAATGTTCAATCAGTAACATTAATTGGTACTCCAAAGACTGAATATAAATATGGAGAATCACTAGATGTAGCAGGATTACAACTTGAAGTAACAAGTTCTAGTGGAAATAAACAGTATGTAACTGTAACTCCTAGTATGGTAACTGGATTTAATTCAAACCAATTAGGAGAGCAGATATTAATAATTACATATAAGGGTAAAACAGTACAATATAAGGTCAATGTAAAAGACTATGTAAAAGATATTGAAATTGTTGAACCAACAAAGCTTGTGTACAAGTTAAATGAAACAATTGATTTAAATGGAGGTACAGTAAGGGCTGTAATGGCAAGTGGAACTGCAACATCCCCAGTTGCAATGACAAGTGCTATGATTACAGGATTTGATAGTACAAGTATAGGGGCTAAAACCCTAACAGTTTCATATCAAGGATACACAAAAACATTTGGGATAACAGTTCAAGATTTAACAAATAGTATGGTTATAAAAACATTACCAAATAAAGTAAAATACTTATATGGACAAAAATTAGATCTAACAGGTGGAACAATAGAAATTACTAAAGAAAGTGGAGAAACTGAAATTATTAGTATGACATCAAGCATGGTAACAGGATACAATTCTAATAAGCTAGGAACTCAAACTTTAACAGTAACATATGACGGATTATCTCAAACATTCCCCGTTACAGTAGAGGATTATGAATTAAATAGTTTATTTATAACACCTCCTACTAAGAGAAATTACGAATATGGAGAGAGCCTAGACTTAACTGGTGGTAAAGTTACTACTAAAATGGCAAGTGGAGCAATTAAAGAAAGTACTAATATGACAGCTTCTATGATATCAGGATTTGATAATACTAAAGTAGGTTCACAAAAGATTACAGTTACATATGATGGTAAGTCAAATAGTTTCACAATTAGTGTTAAAGACTTAATAAAAGGTATTTCAATGAATACCCAACCTAACAAAACAAATTACGATTTTGGAGCAAATTTAGATGTATCTGGAGCAACAATTACAGTTGTTAAATCAAGTGGAATTACAGTAATACCTGTAACAAGCAATATGATTTCAGAATATAATCCTAAAAATGCTGGAACACAAGTTATTAAAGTAAGTTATGGTGGATTTACAACAAACTTTATAGTTAATGTATTACCAAAGAAAAATAGTACAAAGGATAGTAATACAAAAGATAATACAAATATAAATAGACATCATAATAAAACAAATAATAACAATAATGAGGAAGCTAATATACCAAATCAAGAAGAAACAAAAGATAATCAAATAACAAATGATAATGTACAAGAAAATCAAAATACAAAGCCTAAAGAAAATACAAAAGAAGAAGATAATAAAGAAGTACCAAAGAATAATACGAAAGATGATAAAAAACAAGAAGATAAAGATATTGAAAGAAATAAAGGTATAAATAAAAAGTCAATAGCAGCTATTATAGCAGCAATTGCCCTTGGAATACTAATTTTAATAATTGTATTCAAACGAAATGTTAGAATATTGATAGAAGAAGATGGCGAATTTGTACTTGGAGGATTAGATAAGGTAAGTAAGAATAATCTAAAATTAGATATTGATCAATACCTAGATAAGGATACTTATGATAATAAGGTAAAGGTAGTATTTAATGATTCAATAAGTAAAAAATTGGATGGCAAGATTATTGAAATAAATTACAAAAATAGAGTATTTAAATACAAAATTCACTACGCAGATAAGCCTTTCGAGATTAATTTAGATAATTCAGTAATAAATAGAATTGAGGTCATAAAATAATTATAATTATTAAATAAAGTTTTAAAAGATATATGTTATTAGTGTGCATACAATCTTCCTAATAGTTTAATCTTTGCACACGGATAGAACTATTAGGGGATTGTAAATAACATAATATTAAAAATTATACTAGAAACGTGAAAAAATATATAAATTCAACCTAAATTGGGGTAAAAAAAGCCGTAATTTAAGGTTTATTAAGTGAACCCTAAAAAAAGGTTTATAAAAAAATATATAAAAGTTTGACAAAAAAGAAACTTGTCTGACAAAAATGAAACTGGTATAGTATATAGCAAATACTTTACATGATGTTATGAGGCAAAAGGGGTGGAGAGATGTTAAAGATTTTTCTGGCAGAAGATGAGGTTGTAGTCCGTGAGACGATCAAACGAATGATCCCGTGGGAGGAACTTGGCTTTGAGCTGGTAGGAGAAGCGGCAGATGGTGAGATGGCATTGCCGTTGTTGATCAGACAGCAGCCGGACCTTTTGATCACGGATATCAAGATGCCATTTATGGATGGTCTAACGCTGGCACGTCTGGCCAAAAAGGAAATACCGGGGCTGAAGGTTGTGATCTTAAGTGGATATGATGACTTTAATTATGCAAAACAGGCGATAGGAATTGGGGTGGAGGATTATCTCCTGAAACCGATCACAAAGAATGCTTTGATTGAACGGCTTTCAGAAATCCGCAGCCGCTATGAACATGAAAAAACACAGAAAGAATATTACGAAAAAT
>ERZ773243.496-NODE-496-length-57020-cov-18.542509_pt1 | contig 57020 bp, 53 predicted proteins | sample MGYA00580520_ERZ773243 | MGnify/ENA primary metagenome ERZ773243 (study PRJEB29015, sample SAMEA2737747) | human gut metagenome | biome: human gut; feature: human-associated habitat; material: faeces | place: China | collected 2012 ... | reverse complement strand
AGCATAACCTTGCCAAGGTTAGGGTCGCGAGTTCGAGTCTCGTTTTCCGCTCTTCAGAGAAGTCAGTCTTACGATTGGTTTCTCTTTTTTTATGCCTGTAGGCTTGGTGCGATTATGAGGAATTAATATCTTTGTGAGACAATTCAAACTAAACTAAGAAAGAATGGAAACGTATGATATTTATTTCTCTGATGGGAAATCGAGCGACCATAAAGGGTTTTCTATTAAAAGTTCAGAGAAAGCCATCCGTATGGCAGAAGATATGCTTTTAAAAGGCAACAGCTACACGAAAGAATATGCTGGAGGAACGATAGCAGTAATTGCTTCGGATGGAGTAACTGTATGGAGTAAAAGTATACCGGAAAAAAGATTATAAAAATTAAAACTTGGAAATTATGTTCTCAGGAATTGTAGAAGAATATGCAGAAGTAGTGAAGGTGGTAAAAGACCAGGAAAACCTTCATCTTACCTTGAAATGTTCATTTGTGGATGAACTGAAAATTGACCAGAGCGTATCGCATAACGGCGTCTGCCTGACCGTAGTTAGCATTCAAGATGGTACATATACGGTTACCGCTATGAAAGAAACAATTGAGCGGTCCAATATCGGCTTGTTGCAGGCAGGTGATAAAGTTAATGTAGAGCGCAGCATGATGATGAACGGACGTTTGGACGGGCATATCGTACAGGGACATGTTGATCAGACCGCTACTTGCGTGGCAATAGATGACGCCGAAGGCAGCTGGTATTTCACCTTTAAATACGATTTTAATCCGGAAATGGCTAAGCGTGGTTATTTTACCGTCGATAAAGGTTCGGTAACGGTAAATGGAGTAAGCCTGACAGTTTGTAATCCGACGGAGGATACTTTTCAGGTAGCCATTATTCCCTATACTTACGAACATACCAATTTCCATACATTTAAAGTAGGAAGTATTGTAAATCTGGAGTTCGATATTATCGGTAAATATCTCAGTAGAATGATGCAGCTCACTAACTGATTCTACCAGTTTCATTTGCTGGCGGATTCATTTACTTATAAGTTCTTCCGATAGTGTTGGGGAGAAGTGCCTGTTTGCTTCTTGAAAAAAGTCCCGAAGTGAGAGGCATTTGAGAAATTGAATTCGTCGGCAATTTCTTGTATAGTCTTTTGCGTATTCTGTAGCAGAGAGATACTTTTCTGGATAATGGCTTTGAAGATGAGCTCTTGCACCGTATATCCACAAATCTCTTTTGAAAGTGTTGACAGATATTTAGGCGACAGGCAGAGTCGGCCAGCATAATATTCAACCCTTCTTTCATGCATATAGGAATGTTCTATTTCCTGAATCAGTTTGATGAATATTTCATGTTTATGGCTGAGAGTCCCTTGCTGGAGTAGCAACTTACGGCTATAGATAGAGCAAAGCCGGTGAGTAAGTGCAAGTAGCAACAGTTTACGTTCATGCAAGGAAAACGAAGAACTTCTCCCTTCCTCAGTACTGTCTAACAACGATATATATTGCGTAATATCACATTCTTCCCCCGTGCTCCATACATAGCATGGTTCTGTAGCCAATTGGGAATAAGGGAACATGGCAAGAACCAGATTTCCCATGATATTTCGTATGGAATCAATTTGATAAATAAGAATAATCACTTCCAAATCGGCTGATTCATTGGTAATTTGCAAGAAAGAACCACTGGGTATGAAAAGCGTTTCTCCGCTATGTGCTATCAGTTCCTGTTTATTCAGACGGAAATTAAATTCTCCTTTTTTACATATAATGACCCCTACACCATTTACTTCATAGGGCTGTTTTAATATCTGAGGGAAATTATAGAGTGTTCCATTCAACGAACACAGCTCTTTCTTCTCGGCAAGAGAAGAATTTAGCTGTGTAAGTCGTTGCTTATATTGTTCTTCTTTCTCTTTATCCATGCGGCTGTTTTTTTAACCGCTAAGTTAGTAATTTTCTTTTAGGATATGGAAGTATTAATACAAATATTGTGCAGAACAGGCAGGCGTAGAGCGTCCATCCTGCCATTTCTTTCACAGAAACAAGGGTAGCTTGCATTTGAATTTGTCCTTTAGTGGACATTGCAGCCATATTTACGGCTTCCGATTTGCTTTTTCCCTGATAGCCCATTCCCTTGACTGTTCCCATAAATGAATTGGCAGCATCAGGGTTCAGCAAATCTACGTTTTGCGCATAGCGCGTTACGTAATGCTGTTGCCGCTCTTGCAATACATTGGTGTAAACGGCAGCCCCGAAACTGGGAGCTATAACCATGCGGATGGTCAGCATGGTACAAATCCACGAAGAAAGGAATTTGTACGGCATGCGTTGCGTGGCATAGGTAGGAATGAGGGAATACAACATCATCATACCTGTGGCACGGATAATAACCGGATATTTCATACGTTCGTATAATCCGGCTGTCTGCACTTCAAAATACATGAACATAGCCGAAAGTCCGATAATCAGGAAGCCTCCAGCAAAAATATATTTGAAATGCACCCCTTTCATACTGAGTATAATGGTAGTCATTCCTCCTATGAAATAACCAGCCATGGTCCAGTTTCCCAGCATGGCATTCTGGAAGTTATCCAGTTTCATACCTATTCCTGCGAATACATTCACAAACATGGCACTGGAGTTAAGAAACATAAGCAGGAAGTAGAGCAATACACTCATCCGGATGGTACGTAGTTTTAATACATCAAGCAGGTAATAAGGACTTTGATGCATGGATTCTACATAGACAAACAATGCCGCACTGAGTATAGCAATAATCGCAGCGATACGGATGGTAGGGTCGTCAAACCAGTCGAGCAATTTTCCGTAAACCATAACATAAGTAAAGCATACCAGTGGGATGCAGAATAAAGTAGCATTACCGAATTGTCTGAAGTTGATAGGAAAGCGTTTGGTTTCGAATTTCTGATACGGCATGGTAATGAAGATAACCAAGATGCTTAACAGCAACATGCCCATCATATAATAATACACATATTTCCATTCATACTCAAAGGAAAGCCATGCAGTAAGCCACGTACCCAACTGTCCCAATATCATAAAGAAAAGATAAATACCCGGCTGGGCAATGCTTCGTTCGATGTCAAGTTTATCCCATGCTTCTCCAGTTTTCGGTTCCAGTCCGGGAGTAATCTTCAGGTAAGCTTCAATGTTTCCGGCATATAAAATCAGCGTAAATAAGTTGACCATCATCAGCACCATACGCAGAAATCCCATCAATACGCTACATAGTGCCAACAGGAAAATACTGTCCGTTTTGGCACAGATGTAGCTGAGGATATACATCATGGAAAAGCCGGCAATGCACATCATTTTCTCCTTTCGGATAACAACAAGCCGGTAAAGAAAAGGGCAGAATGCCGCCATTCCGATGGAGGTAGCAAAGTTAGTAAACTGGAGATGTTCAGAAATAATCCCCAGTCCACTCATCATCTCGGTGCTGTTCACAGAGTAAACCCCTCCTATGGTAAGGATAGGGAGGAACAGCAGCACCAGGATGAGTATGCCTACAGGCTTGGGAACCCAATCATAGAAAGGATAATTTCGAGGTGTCTGGTTCATGGTTTTAGAGTTTTGTTTTTACAATAACCATCATTCCGGCTATAAGTTGTTCGTTTTCTTCTTTAGTAAGGTTGGTAAAATCGATACGCACCGGAATACGTTGTTGAATTTTTACGAAGTTTCCGGCTGAGTTATCCGTGGGAACCAATGAATATTTAGATCCGGTTGCGCCAGAAATAGCTGTAATCTTACCGGTGAAGGTTTTGTCGCTGATGGCATCTACACTGATTTCTACATCTTGCCCCACTTTCAGATTTTCAATTTGAGTTTCCTTGTAGTTGGCAATAATCCATTTCTGTGTGTTCGGAACGATGTATGTAATAGTTTGTCCGGCATTCACAAACTGTCCTTCTTCCAGTGCACGTCTGCCTAAAGTTCCGTCGCAAGGAGCCGTAACGATGGTATACGACAGGTTCAGCTTAGCCATATCAAATGCAGCTTGCGCTCTTTGGATAGCAGCTTCAATATTTTCCTGGCGGTGGTACACCTCATTTACACCAGAGTGAGCCGCTTTCTGTTGCCGTTTGATGGCATCCAGTTTTTTCAGAGTCGCTTCATATTCCGTTTCAATTTGCTCTAACTGAATTGGAGTAGCCGCATTTCTTTCCACCAGATTCTGGTAGCGCTGGCGGTCTTTTTTCAGTTTAGCCAGACGTATTTCCACTTCCGCAATCGACGCTTCAAAAACAGAAGCATTGCTGCGTGTGGTTTGCAGAGTAGCATCGATAACTGTAGCTCCAGCTTTGGCATCTTTGAGTGCAGCTTCCGCTTCCATCATTCTGATTTTATATTCGCGGTCGTCCAGAATCAGCAGCGTATCTCCTTTTCGGATGTGCTGATGTTCAGTAAAGTATATTTTCTTTATATATCCCGAAGCCCGCAGATTGATAGGAGAGAGGTATTGTTCAATCTGTGCATCATTACTGGTTTCTGTGCGTTTATAGTCAAGAAACATGATGGCTGTTTGAATCACACCGGCAGCTAAGATAGCTACACCTACCGCACTGGCAACAAATTTCCAGTTGCGTGCTTTTTTCAGTTTTCCGGCTTTTTCCTGATGGTTGTTAGAAGAAGTATTGTTATTTGTAGTTTCCATAATGATAGAATTATATTTTAAGATTGATTTATTTGCTCTGAAGTAACGTATCGATTTTTCCTGTAAGTTTCAGCAAAGTCAGGTTTGTAACCTGATAATTATAATGAGCCTGAATATAATTATTTTGTGCCTCACTCATACGCATTTCGTCTTGCAGAACCTCAGTCATTGAGGCGATACCCTCTTTATAGCGGCTCGTTGTGACGGTATATACATCTTCTGCCAGAAGATAATTATCCTTTTGCTTTTTGAAATTGCGCTGATTGTTCATCAAATCATTGGTAGCATTCAGATACTGTGTCTGTAATAGCTTCCGGGTGTTTTCCTGTGCCAGCTTAAAGTTTTCGATGTCAATTTTGGCTTTGCGTATTTTGTTCCGTTTGTCCAGTCCGTCGAAAATTGGAATTTGCAAAGAAACCCCTAAGCCATACGAGTCATACCATTTGTTGGAAGGATGCGAATGAAACCAGTGATAAGCCTTGTCAGTGAAAGCCGAAAAAGAAAGATTTCCGGTGAGGTTTAACGATGGAATATACCGTTGTGAAATCATCTTTTTCTGTTTTTCAGCCAATTGTGTCTGCGATTCAGCCAACTGCAGTTCGTAGAGATTCTCAGACAGTCCGGTCAAAGCTACCGGTACGATTTCCTCCGGATTAATTGCGCTTAATACAATTTCGGTATCAGCAGGGTAGTCAATCGTATATTTGAGCAGGTTGAGCTGTTGAGCCAGCATCGCTTGCGCATTATCATGCTGGGTATGCAGATTTTCTAAGTTTATATTTACTCGTTTCACATCCACTCCGAGTGCCATGCCATTGTCAAATAAAGCCATGGTAATGTTTTTCAGCTCTTCCAGTCGGGTGATATTGTTCTTTATCAGGCGGATCTGTTCGGTAGTTGTTTGTCCTAAATAATAAAGCTTACTGATTTCAATCATCAGGTCTTCTTTTGCCTTTTCATACGACAGCCGGCTTAGTTGTTCCATCATCTTGGCAACTGCCACCGTTGTATAGACCGTCTGGTTATAAAGAGGCATTCGCAACTGGATACCGGCGCTGGCATTATACTGCAGCGTTTTGGTAACATTATAAGGATTGCCGAAAGCCGTTCCGTCGGTTACCGACACCGGCGGTTCGAAGTTGTCATTGAAATTGGCGAATCCGTTAATCTGGGGCAGAAGCCTGGCTCTGTTTTCAGAAATCGTGTACTTCCCTTTGATTACCTCATTTTTCTTTCCTTGAAGAGGAAGGTTGTTTTCCAGACCTATCTGCAGGCATTCTTCGAGGCTTAAGAGTGTTTGTGCTTTCATTGGAGTAAGCAGAAAGCCTAAACATAGTAATATGGTTGCTCGTTTTTTCATTCTATGTAGGTTTTAAGTTTTTTAGTTTTTAAGTTTTTGAGTTGACCAGGCTTGCCATCGGGATGGATACCTAGTGTCTAGTTTGTATAGCCTAGTGTGTAGGCTGCACGAGCTAATGAACTCAGGTACAAATATAGGCGGTCTGTTTTACATTGTATTGTTCACATAGATAGTATGTCTGTTCTCTTTTTCCTTTTGCTGTGAGTGAGTCACACATAAAAAAAGTGCCACCTTGGAAGTTGTTTCCAAGATGGCACCGTAAAATAATTATTTTATGGTTTAGCAAAGTTTGCGTGAACCGTCGCTGATAACCACGTCGTATACTTTCGGGCTACGTCCGAATTTTTCTTTGAAGCGTTCTTTAGCTGTAGTGATGAATGTTTCATACAATTCATTCTTAACCAAGTTGATGGTACAGCCGCCGAAACCTCCACCCATTACACGTGAACCAGTAACTCCACAGTCGAATGCAATGTCGTTCAAGAAGTCCAATTCTTCGCAACTCACTTCATACAGCTTGCTCATACCGTTGTGAGTTTCATACATCTTCTGACCTACAGTTTCGTAGTCGCCACGTTCCAGTGCGTCACAAACATCGAGCACACGTTGAATTTCTTCAATCACATATTCAGCACGCATGTAATCTTCTTCCGAAACTTCACCCTTCACAGCATTCAGCATATCCATGCTGCAGTCACGAAGGAATTCCACATTCGGATGAGTTTTCTTGATAGCAGCCACTACATTTTCACAACTTTGACGGCGTTTGTTATATGCAGAAGAAGCCAGTTCATGTTTCACTACAGAGTCAACCAATACCAAGCGGTAGCCTTCCGGTTTGAACGGGAAATATTGATATTCCAGTGAACGGCAGTCTAAGCGGATTAAGCTTCCTTCTTTACCGAATACAGAAGCAAACTGGTCCATGATACCACATTTCACACCACAGTAGTTGTGCTCTGTTGCCTGACCCACTTTAGCCAATTCAAACTTATCAATCTTGTTATCACCGAATAAGTCATTTAAAGCATAAGCATAAGTTGATTCCAAAGCAGCCGATGAAGACATACCTGCTCCCAGAGGAACATCCCCTGCAAAAGCAGTGTTAAAGCCTTTCACATCAACGCCACGTTTAATCATTTCGCGGCATACACCGAAAATATAACGTGCCCAGCTAGCTTTAGGAGCATCTTCCTCGTTCAGACCAAATTCCACATAGTCTTTCAAGTCAATAGAATAAGCACACACTTTATCAGTTCCGTTCGGTTTGATTTCAGCAATCATACCTTTATCTACAGCACCGGGGAAAACAAAACCACCATTATAGTCTGTATGTTCACCAATCAGGTTAATACGTCCCGGAGATGCATATACTGAGCCAGTTGTACCGTCGAAATGTTTAATGAAACGGCTTCTAACGAATTCTATGTCCATAATGATAAAAATTTAAAGGTTAATATTTTAGTATCTTAAAACAAAAAATGAAGAACGAAGAATCTGATTTCAGTTTCCTCTTCTTCATTTTTTGTTTATTGTTTATTCAACAGGAATATCTTTATTTACATTCTTGCAGCCTACCAGACCATAGAACAGCAAGTAAGCCAATGCAGCTACAATCACCCAGTAACTGTTCATGAATCCGGCGATGTCAGCAATCCATCCTTGGAGAACCGGCAAGATACCACCGCCACAAACCAATACCATGAACAAGCCAGAAGCAGCAGCCAGATATTTACCCAATCCTTCTACAGCCAAGTTGAAGATACCTCCCCACATGATAGAAGTACACAAACCAACGATAACCAGATACATGGCATTGACAGGCACTTCAGCCATACCGAATGACAAGCCGCCGGTAGCGCTCTGTTGCAATACGGGCAAGTTCACCAATGAATCGGTTGATGAGAAAATAGCCAGCAAGACTAACACCAGTCCGAATGCAGAAGTAAAGACCATCATGGCGCGGCTTGAAATCTTAGCACCGAGTGAAGCACCGATCAAACGTCCCACCAGCATCAGCAACCAGTAAGTACCTACCACGAATCCAGAGATAGTAGAAGCAACACCGGCACCACCTTTTTCTACAGGGTCGGTCAGGAACAAGTTCAGTGTACCCGGAACACCGATTTCGATACCTACATATACAAAGATAGCGATTGCACCCAGTACGAAGTGACGGAAACGCAAAGCACCTTTCATCAGTGTACCGATAGATTCATTTGTTTTAGTAGCAGCCGGTTCCGGAATTGTCACAAACAGCAATACGAAGAATGCGAAAGCAAATACCGCCATAGCAGCGTACATAACCGGGAAAATCTGAGAGATAGTAGCTTTTTCTACCGATCCGGCAATCAAGATACCCACAAACATCGGAGTGATGGTAGCCATTACAGAGTTAAATGAGCCACCCACCTGAATCAGCTGGTTACCTTTGTTACCTTCACCACCCAGTTTGTTAAGCATGGGATTAACCACGGTGTTAAGCAGACACATAGAGAAACCAGAGATAAATGCACCAATCAGATAGACAGCAAATGCAGATTCCGGACTGGCATGTCCTGAAAGATACTGCACACCTACACCGATAAAGCCGATTGCTACGGCAATGAGAGCTGTTTTCTTATAGCCCACTTTAGTTAATAAAATTCCGCTTGGAATACCCATTACTGCATATGCAATAAAGTTACCAAGGTTTCCTAACATACCGAGAGCATTCGATACTGAGAATTGATTTTTCAGTACAATCCCCATCGGGGCAGCTAGGTTAGTTACGAAAGCAATCATACCGAAGAGGAAAATCATGGTGATGATTGCAATTACATTACCGTTCTGTTTTTGTTGATTCATGGTTTGTTTAGAATTGTAATTAAAGTTTATAAATTAGGTTAGTTTTGAATACGTGTCTTTTATTTTTCCACTCCGAATTTATAGACCGTAACCTGATGGTACGTATCTCCGGGATTTAATACCACAGAAGGGAAGTGTCCTTTATTCGGGCTGTCAGGAAAATGCTGAGCTTCAAAGCAGATAGCGCTGCGTGCCGGGAAAGTAGCTCCATGATAACCTTCATATCCGGTAGCCCAGTTGTCGGTATAGACCTGTACGCCCGGTTCAGTGGTGTAAACCTCCAGCGAGCGTCCGCTTTCCGGTTCCACACATTTCGCAGCGAAAGTCAGTGAACCGGATTCTTCTTTATTCAATACATAGCAGTGGTCATAACCAGCCCCATAGATAAGCTGTTGGAAAGGCTCGTTGATGCGACTTCCTACCGTATGTGGAGTACGGAAATCCATCGGAGTACCTTCTACTTTGGCAATTTCTCCGGTTGGGATTGAAACCTCATCCATCGGAGTATAGAAATCCGCATTGATGGTTACGATATTATTGTCGACAGTAGCTGTAGGATTAGCCACACCCGACAAGCTGAAGAACGCATGATGTGTAAGGTTGATAATGGTTTGCTTGTCAGTAATGGCAGAGTAAGTAAGAATCAGCTCATTCTGGTTGGTAAAGGTATAAATAACGGTAATGTCCAGATTGCCGGGGAAACCTTCTTCGCCGTCCGGTGAGAGATAATGCAGTGTCAAGCTTTGTTTGCTGGTTTGTTCAGCATCCCATACACGGGCATGATAGCCGGTAGGTCCTCCGTGCAGCGAGTTTGGTCCATTGTTAATCGCCAGTGGATATGCAGTTCCGTTCAGCTTGAAGCTTCCTTTTGCAATACGGTTGCCATAGCGTCCGATAAGTGTACTCAAAAACGGTTCCGGGCTATTGATAACCCCGTCAATGGTATCATGACTTTGAACCACGTTGGCTAATTCCCCGTTTTTGTCCGGAACCATGACGGTAATAATTGCACCCCCATAGTTGGTTACAGCCATTTCAGCTCCGTTATCGTTAGATAAAATAAATAAATCAGTTTCTTTTCCGTCGATTGTTTTTTGGAAGTCGGCTCTTTTTAAGCCACTTAGATTATCTTCCTTATAAAATGTGTTGTTCATATATTAAAATCTTTTTATTTACACTTGCCAATTTTTGTGCAAATAAAAAGATTTTATTCAAATTTCCCAAACTTTTTAGGGAAAAGAAGTGTCATTAATTGTTTAAAGAAAGCAAATCAGCCACAATGAAACTACTTCCTCCCACAAAAATCAAGTCTTCAGGCGAGGCTTCGGCACGTGCGGCAGCCAGTGCTTCGGCAACTGTGGGGTAGGCATTTCCCTTCAAACCATAGCTTAGGGCAAGTTCTCTGACAGATTCAGCCGGACGGGCACGCTGTACGCTTGCTTGGGTAAAGTAATAGGCAGCCTCCTGTGGAAGCAGCTGCAGCACATGCTGTATATCTTTGTCGTTCACCATGCCGATAACCATACGTAGCGTTTTATACGATTGGGCTTTCAGTTGCTCTGCAATATATTGAATACCTCCTACATTGTGTCCTGTATCGCAGATAATAGCAGGATGTTTACCTATTTTCTGCCAGCGACCCATGAGTCCGGTCAGCTCACAGACCCGTGCAAATCCGTTTCTGACGGCTTCATCCGGAAGCGTATAGCCCATTTCCTTCAAGTGCAGCACAGCCGATAAGATAGTATTGGTATTTTTTAGCTGGCAAAGACCGCCCAGTTCCCCTTTCAAATCCGCGTAGGCAGAAGTCTGGTAACAATATCCCCCGTCGGGCATCCGCTCAGCAGCCTGCAGTAACTGTTCCTCCTCTGCAAAGAAGATAGGAGCCTGCATCTGTTGCGCTTTTTCCTTGAACACCGTCTTAGTTTCGGGAGTTGTTTCTCCGATAACCACAGGCATATGCAACTTGATGATTCCGGCTTTCTCCGAAGCAATTTTTTCTAATGTATCTCCCAAGAACTGAACATGATCGAAACTGATGTTGGTAATGATACCTAAGTCGGGCTGAATGATATTCGTACAGTCCAGCCGTCCTCCAAGTCCCACCTCAATGACAGCCACATCTACTTTCTCCTGAGCAAAATAGAGAAAAGCCATTGCTGTGGCAAGTTCAAAGAAAGACGGGTGTAGGGGTTCGAAGAAACTCCGGTGATTCTCTACAAAATCAATTACAAATTCCTGCGAAACAGGCTTCCCGTTAACGCGTATACGTTCACGGAAATCCACCAGATGAGGAGAAGTATAAAGTCCCACCTTATAGCCAGCCGACTGTAGAATGGCAGCCAGTGTATGCGAGCAAGAACCCTTTCCGTTGGTTCCTGCCACATGGATAGTACGGAAAGTTTGATGCGGATGACCGAAATGTTCATCCAGTGCGTGCGTATTCGATAGTCCTTCTTTATAGGCACCCGCTCCGACATGCTGAAAGAGGGGAGCACTGTTATATAGATAATTTAGAGTTTCTTGATAGTCCATTGGTTTGAGTTTTTATTTATTGGTTGACTAGGTTTTCCGTCCGGATGGATACCTAGTATCAAGTTTGTAGTACAGGGTTACCTCATTTAATTTAATATATAGGTCTTATTCCCGGATATCTCAGCCCCTCCACCCCTATGCTGAACGAACTGCTTTCGCTCAATTTAAAGCGAACCATTCCCCCGAAGCGGTCCGGATCAAAATTCGGCAAGGGATAATAAAGAGGCGAACGTTTCGGCATGAACGACTTGGTTCCATAGGCATACAGGCTAATCCGTTCGTTTACCTGAAATCCGGCAATGGCGGCAAATCCGATGTTCCGGTAGTTCAAACCTCCCCAGCTCATGTTGCTGGCATATAAACCCGCTGCCATGCTGAACCGTTTCGTCAGCGGGCGAGCATAGAAAAAAGCCGCATCCTGTCCGAATCCCACCCCCGAAGGAGCATATCGGCTCGGACTGAAAGTTACATTCATTCCGAAAGAAGCATTCAGTCCCTCATGAAGCTCCCAACTGGCATATCCGCAATGAAAAGGCGTGATGCCATACATGCAGAAAGGAATGTAGCCTCCGCTTTCCGGAATCGGAGCAACGAGCGGCACACTCAGCGAATCTGCCGGCTGGATGGTTGATTCATTCTCTTGAGCCATCCCGATAAGCGGGCATAGCAGAAAGGCAAAGTACGCTATAACTTGTTTCATGATAATAACCGTTTTTCGTGTAACCTACAAATGTATAAATAATTTCCAAGAAAGTTGTTTTTCTTATTCGATAATTTTTTTGTTCTTAGGTACTACAAATTAGTATCTGTAGCCTAGTCAACTATCTAAAAGCCTACTTGCCTCAAAAACTCAAAACTCAAATCATATGTCAACTAATCATTTAAAATTCCGCTTTTCCGGCCTTGCAGGAAAATCCCGTTTGCAGCCACCTTGTCAGAGCGTTTTCACCTTTATCTGGGCACAGATAGAAGAGAAAGAGCAAATGCAGTGTATCGGAACCCGTAACAATTATATGCATGCCTTTCGGCGGTTCAAAGAATTCCGGAGCAACGAAGACCTTCCCTTTAGCCAGATGACTCCCGATTTGATGGAGCAGTACAGGGCTTGGTTGTTAAACCGCGGACTGAAGCAAAACACCGTAGCTTACTATCTCCGTACCCTCCGCACCCTTTATCGCAGGGCGGCAGAAACCGGTATAGCCCCCGACTGTGACATCTTCGCCCGTCTGTCTTGCGGCAGCGTACGCACCCATAAGCGTGCCATTACGATGGAAGGAATCCGGCTCATCGAAAAGCTGAAACTGCCCAAGGGCTCTTCCTTAGACCTCGCCCGTGACCTGTTCCTCTTCAGCTTCTATATGCGCGGTATGTCGTTTGTAGATATGGCATATCTGAAAAAGAGCGACCTGAAACACGGGATGGTGAGCTACACCCGCAGAAAAACCCATCAGCATCTTACGGTGGAGTGGGAGAAACCCATGCAGAACCTCGTCGGCAAATATGCCTATCGCACCCAAGATTCCATTTACATGCTTCCCATCCTCAGCGGAAAAGACCCCGATCCGTATGTCCGATACAAACAGGTAGAGCAGAATGTAAACCGCAACTTAAAGAAAATAGGCGATATGATAGGACTCAAGATGCCCCTTACCACGTATGTAGCCCGCCATACTTGGGCAAGCATTGCTTTATGTATGGATATTCCCCTTGCTACCATCAGTGAAGGTATGGGACACCAATCTTATAAAACCACTCAAATCTATCTGGATACGCTGGACACAGCTGCAGTCAATCAGGCAAATAAGAAGATACTGAAGAGAGTATTGAAATTTTAAATTTTCCAGAAAGAAAAACCGGAAACTTGCGGAAGAAAACTCTATTCAAAGCTTTTGGCTGTATAAACAAAGCCTTTGGCTGTAAAAACAGAATCTTTGGCTGTAAAAACAAAGTCTCTGTTTATAGTTTGCATAAAGGAATTTTTGTTTTTCCGGTGTGGGGAAAGCGGTTTCTTTCCCACTAAACCTAATTTTTAATTAGGTGCAGGCGGTAGTCTATTCCATTTGATATGAGCATAAACAAAATGCCACTCTTTTATTAGAAGAGTGGCATTTGCCTGCAAAGATAGAAAAATTATTTGATTTTCATGCGATTCGGCGTTCGTTTTCTTTTTGGAATAAGTAAATGTGTGATTGGATATTCGGAAAATTCACCGTTTGTCGAATCGTAAGTAACGGATTGTCATGTATTTAGTAGAGAATGCCACTCTTCTAATAAGAGTGAGTTTAAAAACAAGCAAATATGAACACAAACTCTGTACGGGCAAAGCTTTTCGAAACAGTAAGCTTCGTAGCAACGACAGACATAAAGTAGAAAGAGAAAATGACGCAGGATTGCTTGAATTCACCTTCTACAGCCAGTGAAAGCAACCGCTTTCCAAAGGGCATCCACGTTATCGGGGCTGAAAAGACATCGGCTTCGAAAGTAGAAGGAATATCCCGCCCTTATCAGGACAAAAAGAAAATAGACACTTCCCGGAAACCCACTTCATGGAGTTATTTGTATCTCCAGCATAAGGCAGCAAAGACTTTGCAGAAATGGCTGGATACTTATAACGGAAAGGAAGAAAACGCCCTCCATCCGCAACCTTATTTTATTCACCAGTCTTTACGTTATCAATACGGCGATAAGGAAAACGAACGCAGAGTCAAGAAGACCTTGGAACCCACCGTGTGCGGTCTTGTTTTTCTGCAAGGTACGGTGAAGGATTTGCAGGAGTTTCTGAAGCAAAATTTCCCCAATTACCATTTGGTAAACGACCGCTGCAAAGCTCGTCCCGCCTCTATAGAAGATGCCGTGATGCAGCCGTTCATGAATGTCATGAAGACCCATCCCGAACAAGTCACCTTCCTTCGAGACCCCTTCGAGAAGTTTGCGCGAGAGCATGTGAAGCTGCGTGTGCTCACTGGTCCCTTTGCCGGATATGAAGGATATATCGTTCGCATCGACCGCGATCGTCAGCTGGTCTTCGACTTCGGAGGTTATGCCGTGGCTATCCGTGGCGTGCATAAAGAAGATTTTGAGGAAGTGGTGCTTTAGGGAACTAGGATACAATAAATGAACAAGCTTAAAAACTCCCTTAAATGAAAAAGAATATTGCCGTAGCCGGAACCGGTTACGTCGGTTTATCCATTGCCACCCTGCTGGCGCAGCACCATCATGTGACTGCCGTAGATGTGATTTCCGAAAAGGTAGAGAAAATCAACCAGAAGATTTCTCCCATTCAGGACGAGTATATTGAAAAATACTTGGCAGAGAAGGAACTGGACCTCTCAGCCACCCTTGACGGAGCTTCTGCCTATCAACATGCAGACTTTGTCGTCATTGCAGCTCCCACCAACTATGACCCGGTAAAGAACTACTTCGACACCACCCACGTGGAAGAAGTCATCGACTTGGTCTTAGAAGTCAACCCCGATGCCGTGATGGTCATCAAAAGTACCATCCCCGTGGGCTACACCCGCAACCTCTATCTGAAATATGCCCAGAAAGGCGTGAAGCAGTTCAACCTGCTTTTCTCACCCGAATTTCTACGTGAAAGCAAAGCCCTTTACGACAACCTCTATCCCAGTCGCATCATCGTAGGCTATCCCAAGCTGATCGACCGTCCGGAGTTTGCTGAAGAAAACCAGGCCATCCAAGCCGTAACCGATGTGGAACGGATGAAAGAAGCTGCTCAGGTCTTTGCCTCTCTTTTGCAGGAAGGTGCCTTGAAGCCTGATGTAGATACCCTCTTCATGGGCATGAAGGAAGCCGAAGCCGTGAAACTCTTCGCCAACACCTATCTTGCCCTCCGTGTGAGCTATTTCAATGAGCTCGACACCTATGCCGAAATCAAAGGACTCGATCCGAAAGCCATCATCGAAGGGGTAGGCTTAGACCCCCGTATCGGAACCCATTACAATAACCCCTCATTCGGTTATGGCGGCTACTGTCTGCCCAAAGACACTAAGCAGCTCTTGGCAAACTATGCCGACGTACCCGAAAACCTGATAGGAGCCATTGTAGAAAGCAACCGTACCCGTAAGGACTACATTGCCGATGCCGTACTCCACAAAGCCGGCTATTACGGCTATGCCGATGCCAACAGCTTCGATGCAGGCAAGGAACATCACTGTGTAATCGGTGTTTACCGCCTCACCATGAAGTCGAACTCCGACAACTTCCGTCAGAGTGCCATTCAAGGCATCATGAAGCGTATCAAAGCCAAAGGAGCCGAGGTTATCATCTACGAACCTACGTTATCCGACGGTGCGACCTTCTTCGGCAGTAGGGTAGTGAATGACCTTGCAGCTTTCAAGCAGCAGAGCCAAGCTATCATAGCCAACCGCTACGATGCGTGTCTGGACGATGTGCAGGGCAAGGTATATACACGTGATATTTTCAGGAGAGACTAAAGTCCTTCATTGCTTTGCCGTTACCAATAACTTCGCTTCGTCATTACTACGATTTCGCTTGGTCGTTACTACGACTCCGCTTCGTTGTTACTATGACTTTGCTTCGTCGTTACTAATGTTATAGTGCTTATTCCTCTTCCTCAAAATTAGTTTTTACAAAAATTGCCTGCACCCTACACGTTTTTAGGTTCAATGCGTTGTGTTATAACTGATTATGGCGTGTAGGGTGCAGTGTAGGGCGGTGTAGGACGCATGAATTGCCTACACGGATTGCACACAATAAGCCTGTCAGTCACCTATTTTTATAGGAATATACTTGAACAATATAGATAAAGCCGAAATAAAATTATAAATTTGCAGAAACAACCAATAAACGGGATATATGCAAATCACGCTCAATTTAAAAGGATATGGCGAAACGAAGCTGTCGGTGCTGCCATTAGATAAGAAGGATTCAGACAATACTACCAAAGAGTTTGTGCTGGTGTATTGCGAAAAGGATATTGCTAATCCTTTCATGACGCTCCGGCTGAACAGTGACAATATATTTGAAATTATCAACCAGAGAGAGATAGATGAAACACAAGAGGATTTGATTGACAAACTTCGTGAGTTGGCAATTAACGTGGCTCAAGCCCTTCAGATGGGTATCGACCTTTCAGCTATTTCATTGGAAAGGAAGCCTTTGGAAAAGCCATACAACCCTGATCAGATACGCGTAGAGCCGAGAACATTTTCCATCCGGTTGATTTATGACATGATAAAAGAAGGTGATTTGGATTTGTCTCCCGATTTCCAGAGAAACATTGTGTGGGATTCGTTCCGGAAGTCAAGATTGATAGAGTCTATATTGTTGCGAATTCCGCTTCCGATGTTCTATTTTTCGCAGGATGAAGAGGGTAAGTTGTTTGTGGTTGACGGACTACAGCGTCTTACAGCCATTAAGGAGTTTATGGACAATAAACTTGTGCTTCACGATTTGGAATATTTGTCGGAATCATGCGAAGGAAAAACCTATAATCAGGAAAATAATAGGATAGAAGATAAGTATTACCGGTGGTTTAACATGACGCAGCTATATGTAAATGTGATTGATTCACAGTCTCCTTCAAAAGTGAAATATGATATTTTCAGACGACTGAATACGGGAGGGCGACCTTTGAATGCACAGGAGCTTCGGAACTGTCTGGCGAAGGAACGGGTGAGAAAGGCCTTGAGAACCATGGCAAAACTGCCTTCTTTTAAAAGAGCGACAGGACATAGTATTTCCGATGTGCGGATGGATGCACAAGAAATGGCTCTGCGCTTTATTTACTTCCGGTTTCAGTATAATAAAAATGCCGTAAAAACCTATTCCGGCAATATGGATTCAGAATTGGATGAATTTGTAGATTTGCTGAACAAGATGGGTGATTTTGAATTCGACAAGTATATTTCCGAATTTGATGAGGCTATGAAAGTGGCATATTATCTTTTTGGACGTCATGCTTTCAGAAAAGTTTATGTAAACACGCAGCTAGGCAGTTCGAAGTCGGTGATCAATAAAGCTCTCTTTGTGAGCTGGTCGGTTGTACTGGCAGACTATACGCTGGATGAAGTAAAAAGCAGTGTGGATAAATACGCCATGCTTCCGAAGCTGGGACAGAAAATATCTTCCGATGAAGATTACTTCCGGGCTTTGTCATACGGAACAAACGGAAAATGGAATATCACGAAGGCATTCGATGTGGCTGGCGAACTGGTTAAAGAGAATCTAAAGAAAGGGTAAGTTTATGGAAAAATTGACAGTCAGCGGCTTCAAGTGTTTCCGCAATACAGATATTCTGTTGAATAATTTGACTGTATTGGTCGGGGCGAACGGATACGGAAAGAGTTCTACGCTTCAAGCTTTGCTTTTATTTAAGCAGGCGGTAGATAAGAAAACACAGGTCAATTTAAACGGTGATTATGGGCTTGAACTGGGCGAGGTGGTAGATGTAATCAATCAGAACTACTCAGACCCTCATATTGCGCTTGCTTTGAGTGATGAAAATGGAAAGAAGAAAGCCGAATGTCTGTTCGGCATTGAAGATAAAGACGAGGAGCTTACATTGGACTGTGTATTCCCCACGGAAGTAACAGAAGAAAAACTGACTCAAAAAGAGTTCTATTATATATCAGCCGAACGGCAGGGACCAAGAACTTCGCAGCCCTTGACTTCTATGGATTTCCTGTCAGTCGGTACGCAAGGCGAATATACCGCCCAAGTGATAGCAAGCAAGGGAGGAATGACGAAGGTAGAGGCAGAACGGATATATCCTGACACCAAGAACCCGAATCTAAGTGCACAGGTCAACGAATGGCTTTCTTACATATTCCCAGGTGTCACAGTAAGCGCAAATATAGATAATAATCTGTTGAGGGCATCAGTGAAGACTTCTAATACTTATTCCAAGAGTAGTGTTCATGCTCCCAATATGGGTTTTGGTATCAGCTATGTATTGCCTATCCTTGTAAACGGACTGGTGGCCAAGAAAGGAAGCTATTATATCATTGAAAATCCGGAAGCACATCTTCATCCTGCTGCACAGACTGCAGTGGGTTACTTTCTGGCAACCATAGCTCATGCCGGCGTTCATGTGATTATAGAAACTCACAGCGACCATCTGATAGACGGCATCCAATTGTTTGTGGTGCGGAATAAGGAATGGCATAAGTATGTTACTATTAATAACTATGCCGTTAACACAGAAACCGAAGAGCCGCAAATTACCCCTATAACCTTGGATGATAATGGAGATTACAGCGAGTGGCCTGACGGTTTTATGGACCAGACCCAAAAGAATTATATAGAACGGAGTAAAGCCTGACGGACATGATTAATTATTTCTTCTATACCGATTCGTTTAAAGGCGCAGATACGGCTTTGATAAAAAGCTGCATCGAAGACCTGAATAAAGCTGTATTGGAACGGAGTCGACATGAGGCTTTCTATGAAGATTATTCGTTTTATACAGCAGAGTATGCTCCTGAAGAGTCGCTCTATCAGAAACTGCTTCAGAAACATCCGGATCTGACGAAGCGACTTATTCCCTCCATACTGGGCAAGATGAAACACTCATCTGTTGCCATTACTTCAGATTTAGATAGCATAAATGCAGCCTTTCCGGATGCATGGCTAAACAGCCTGTGGGGAAATTTCGCAAAAGAAGACAAAAAACATATTATGTCTTTGGCTTATTTCCGATTAAACAGAAAGACCATTGCCGAAAGTGTGGCAACCGGAGGCAATTGGACCGAACTTTATCCTTTGCTTTTTGATCGGATACGAATTACTGCTGATGCCGAGGCTCAAATCAGCAAGCTAGGAAGCAGCGATGCGTTTAACAAAGTGCTGAAGACACTTTGTTTGATAGATAAATACAATGCAGAGAGTTGGCAATCGGGCGATTTCCGCTTGAAGGTGTTGCAGGATGCTTACAATGTAACTGTGTCCGATGAATCAGACACAGTTAAAAGGACAGAGAGATTAAAGCGGCAAAGGCTTTTTAAATTGTCAGATAAACTCGGCTCTCAATATTGTTACTATCATGCAAAACTAGGAGATATCCGCATACATATCTATCCCGATGCAGTGGACAAGATTATTTATATTGCCTACGTGGGAGCCCATTTAGACTTAGGTTAATTCGCCTCTGATGGCAATTCACAACTATCTTATACACTATGATATATCTACGCGAACTCCTGCCGCCCTATGACGAACCCTGGGCAGAACTCCTGATGGCAGATACCAAAGACGGCATGACCTATGCCTTGTCGCTGATGGGACTCCGCTTTAGCGGAAATCCGCGCAAACAACAGATAGCCAACAGCATGTCGAACTATGTGAAGCAGCATCCCGAACAGATTATACACCATCTGGACATAGCCGCCCTGCAACACCTGAAACAACTGCTGGAAGCCGGCAAGGGGAATCATATTGCCGTCAAAGATATCAAAGCCCCCTGCATGTTGCAGCAGATGCTGCTGGTAATGGCCTGTCAGAACGGAGGAAACGGCACCAGTTTCTGTATGCTTGATGAGTTGCACGACCTTTTTGCTCCACATCTTCCGTTGATAGAATCGCTTATTCCGCCCGAACACATCCGTCGCGCAGTGTCCGAAATCATGAAGCAAGGCAACGTGTTCGCAGAAGAAGAGGAAACAAAGGCCGGCAATGAAGCAGAGGATGGAGACCCATCCGGCTACTGCTGTGCGCTTGACCTGATGGAAGACATCCGTCGGCTCCCCTTTGAGGCTCAGGCAGAAATCTGCAAAGCCTTTCACCAGTTCATCCGCAAGACCGACTGGACAGACGACTACATGATAGAGCGTTTCGGTCAGACCTACCGCCATATCAAGTTCAACCATCTGAGTGACAGCGTTCGCTGGGTACGTTATTGCATCAACGACCTCGACAATGCCATCACCCACCTTGATTACGATGACCCCATCACCTTCTTTATGCTCTCCGCCCGGCTGGAGCCTCTCATTAAGAAATGGCAGAAGAAATAAATTGCAACAATGGCAGTAAGGACAGACATGGTTGAGTGTACAACCTGACACCCATTGCGGATTTCCGTTCGATGAGTGCCGATTTACAAAAGAAATTGAATAATCGTGAAAAAGAAATTTCCGATTTGCGTGGACTCAATAACCGGCATAACAAATAAAGCTGTTGGCAGATATGTAAGCAGTGAAACCTCATGCCGGTTCAATCTGGAACTTCATCGGAACTATTTTTTGAATAACTTTCTATCACTTTGGCTGCCAGCCAATGTTAAATTCAAAACTAATTCATTAACAAAACTCGGTTTAGGGTACTGAAAAGTGTCCTTTCGAGGGGTATGCCCTAAATTGAGCGCTTACTATTGGAATGTAATTATTCATATGTCAATTATGTTTATTGTAGGAGGCTGTTTTTAGTTGAGGTTAAGTCCGAAAAGTAGCATCTTAAAGTACTTAATAGAACACAATAGTTAATATATGTTACAAGAATCAAGAACAAGTAAGAGTCTAAAAAATGCTCAAGTTGCTTTGATATATTATTTCCTGCAGCTTGTTCTCGGCTTTATTTCAAGAAAAGTATTTTTTGATTATTTAGGTAGTGAAGTATTAGGATTGAATACAACTGCTGCTAATCTTCTTGGCTTCCTGAATTTAGCAGAATTAGGCGTTTCTGCCGCTATTGGCTATTTCCTATATCAACCTTTGTTTGATAAGGACTATGATAAATTGAATAAGTTAGTTTCACTACAAGGCTGGATATACCGCAATGTTGCATTTCTTATTCTTGTTGCAGCAGGTTTATTGATGTGCTTTTTCCCTATTATTTTTGATAAATCCCCTTTGCCTATATGGTATGCATATCTTACTTTTTGCGTTCTTCTCTTTAGTTCTCTATTGGGGTATTTCCGCAACTATCGTCAAATAGTACTCTATGCAGATCAGAAAGAATATAAAATACAGGAATATGTTCAGGGTTCTGTTGCCATTAAGTTCGTTTTGCAGATTCTTTTCATGATATTTTTTCCGTATCCGTTTTTTTCATGGCTGTTTTGGGAGTTTATAGGTGCAATAGTTACAACGGTATTATTAAACCATATAATTAAGAGAAACTATCCATGGCTAAAAACTAACGTTTCTCAAGGGAAAAAATATTTAAAAGAATATCCGGAAGTTTTAAAGAAGACAGGGCAGGCGTTTTTTCATAAGATAGGTGCGGTTGTTTTGTGTCAATCTAGTCCATTGATAGTATATGCTTTTACAAGTTTAACTACGGTAGCCCTATATGGCAACTATATTCTTATAGTAGGTAAAGTGGGCTTACTATTGGGGGCTGTATTTAATAGTACAGGAGCTGCAATTGGAAATTTAGTTGCAAGTAAAGATAAGCAGAGAATTATCTGCGTGTTTTGGGAACTTCATGATTCACGGATGTGCATGTCTGTTGTAGCTTTGCTATGCCTCTATCATTTGTCAAATCCTTTCATTACCATTTGGCTGGGATATGAGTATTGCTTAGATAAAACATTTTTACTTCTTTATATTGCTTTGAATAGTATTTCACTGACAAGGACAACTGTAGACGCTTATTTGTGTGCTCATGGATTGTATAAGGATGTTTGGGCACCTTTGACAGAAGCTGCATTGAATATAGGATTTTCTATCCTTTTAGGTTACTACTGGGGGTTAAATGGTATTATAGTAGGTATTCTTGTCAGCCAGGTTGTTATTATCAGTCTTTGGAAACCTTACTTTCTTTTTAAAGATGGCTTGCAAATTCCTGTGCATAAATATTTCCTTCCTGTAGCTTACAGATACGGGGTGTCAGTACTGTTGTTTATGCTCTCTCATTACGCTTTTAAATTAATACACCTAGATCAAATAGTGACTTTAAGAGATTTTGTTGGTGCAACTTTGATTGTAGGTTTTTCTTGTCTTATAGTAGTAAGTCTTGTGTTTTATGTGTTGTTTTCAGGAGTAAAAGATTTTGTGCTGCGTCTGAAGACAATTGCTACAAGATAAACTAACTCTTCGTTCTTTGATATCCATGTAAGGAAGCAGTTTTAAGAATGTAAATTTCAAGTGGCATTGCTCTTGTAATTATTGTTTTTCTGTAGAATCAGTGAAATACATAATAAAGTTATAATAGAATATGTTATTAACAGTAATAGTCCCAGTTTATAATGTTGAAAATTACATTGCTAAATGTATAGAAAGTGTTATTTATCAACGCATAGAAAGTGGTATAGAACTCATTTTGGTGGATGACGGAAGTAACGATTCTTCAGGTAAAATTTGCGATGAATATGCTTCTAAATATAACTGGATAAAAACTTTTCATTTACAGAATGGGGGAGTTGGCCGTGCAAGAAATTTCGGAATATTACAAGCTAGAGGAAAATATATTCAGTTCATTGATTCTGACGACTTTTTGGAATATGGCTTATATGAACGTTTTTTCCAAATTGTAAAAGAGCATAATGACATTGATGCATGCTTTTTTGGCTTGAAAGACTATCCTCATGAAAATAAAACCAGAGGACATTGTATCGAGGAAGGGTTATATACAGAGGTAAGAGAAGAAGAAATGAAGTATTCAGGAAACTTATCTGATTTGTATATATCTGCAAAGAAGGAGTTTTTGCTTTTTTCCCCGACAACGAAATTTTTTAAGAGCAGTATCATAAAAGAAGAGCAAATACGATTTAGAGAAGATATACATTATTATGAAGATTATCTTTTCAATTTGCAGTTTTTCTATTATGTGAATAAAGTTTATGCTATAGGTGGTAAAGCTTATTATAACTATGTACATCATCCAGGTGAACATCTTGGGGGTAAGTTTACTCCGCCCAGTATAATAACAGGAGTTGCCAAAGATATTTATACACTTAGTGAAAGATTACCTTTGTCACAGGAGTTACATAAGTATAATGTAATGGAATATTACAATAATTTACTCCATGCCATAGATTGTACTTATAATAGCAAAGCTATAGGAAGCGAAGCTAAAACAAAAGTGTATATTCATTTATGGCTGTCAGAAATTAGTCGTTTGGGCTATAAGTCCGAGTTCATAAAGTTCTTAGGTAAACGAAAAACTTTGTTGGCATTTGAAAATGTCTATAGTGTGTATGTCATAGAGAGTATAAGAATGTTTCTATTGAGAATCTTGAAAATATAAATATGTATAAGAATTACAAAGTCGTAGTAAATACCGCAGCGGGTCGTCGCAGGTATATGCAGTATTTGATTCCCCCGATTATTGATGCTGAAATAGTAGATAGATACGATATATGGGTGAATACTCATGATATGGTTGACATAGAGTTTTTTAAACAATTAGCTAAAAAATACCCAAAAGTCAATCTTGTGTGGCAACCCGATGGAGTGGTTAATGGTATTGCAAGTATTAATGCTTTTTACCGGGACTGCTGTGACGAGGATACTATCTATATGAAATTGGACGATGATGTGGTTTGGTTTGAGCCTGGACTTTTTGAAAAAATGGTTAAGTTCCGTATTGATAATCCTGAATATTTTTTGGTATCTCCTTTGGTGATCAATAATGCTCTGTCTACTTATCTGCTACAAATACATAATAAGATAAAATTAGACAAGTATTATATGAGTATCTGTACGGAGCGGACAATCTGTCATGATGGTTGGTTTGCTGCTGATTTACATAATTGGTTTATGGATAATTACTTAGTTACTGACAGATACAAAGAACTGTACGTGGGGAAACATCCTATGGGAATGGCGCGTTTTTCTATTAATTGTATTTTATGGTTTGGAAAAGACATGGCTGCTTTTAATGGTGTCGTTCCCGGAGATGATGAGGAGTTTTTAAGCTGTATCAAGCCTACACAATTAGGAAAGTGCAATTGTTTTAATGGGGACGCTCTTATCTCACATTTTGCTTTTGGCTCTCAAAGAGAAGGTTTGGATAAAATGGATATTCTGAATCGATATGGAAAAATTTTACATGAAATGTGGTGTCAGATACCCAAGATGAAAGAGATTGATGATACTGTACAGGCTATGTTAGAAGAAGTATCGTGTAGAGAAAATGAGTTAAGACGCATGAACTCTCCATACCGTAAAGTAGAGAAGAAAAAAGTGCCTTTTTTTGTGACACTGGCCAAAAAGCTTCCTCTTCGCATACGTCTCGCTATTCATGAATTGATGTGGAAGCAAAAATATAATTTCATTGAAAAATAAGTTGTTTTATGAAGGAATATGATTATCTGATTGTAGGTTCCGGATTATTTGGAGCCATATTTGCTTATAGGGCAAAGCAAGTCGGTAAGAAGTGTATTGTAATAGACAAGCGCCATCATAAAGGTGGAAATATCTATTGTGAAAATATTGAAGGTATAAATGTTCATAAATATGGAGCGCATATTTTTCATACATCAAGCAAAGAAGTATGGGACTTTGTAAATTCTATCGTTGAATTTAATCGTTATACCAACTCACCGGTAGCTAACTATAAAGGTAAATTATACAACTTACCCTTCAACATGAATACTTTTTACCAGATGTGGGGAGTTGTTACTCCACAGCAGGCAAAAGAAAAAATTGAAGGACAGAAGAATGCTGCGTTGGAGGCTATGGAAAAGGCAGGTATAACAGAACCACGTAATCTGGAAGAACAGGCCATATCGCTGATAGGAACTGATATCTATGAAACTCTCATTAAGGGATATACAGAGAAACAATGGGGGAGAAAGTGTACTGAGTTGCCAGCCTTTATAATAAAGCGTCTTCCGGTAAGATTTGTATACGACAACAATTACTTCAACGATAAGTACCAAGGAATACCTGTAGGAGGATACAATAAACTGATTGACGGATTGCTTGACGGTGTGGAAGTGAGAACCGGTGTAGATTTCTTTGAAAACAGAACCTATTGGGAGGATATCGCTGAGAAAATTGTTTTTACAGGTAAAATTGATGAATTTTATGATTACCGTTTCGGTAAATTAGAATATAGGACAGTAAGATTTGAGGAAGAAATTCATGAATGTAGCAACTATCAGGGTAATGCGGTAGTGAACTATACAGAAAAAGAAATTCCTTATACTAGAATTATTGAGCACAAACATTTTGAGATGTTTGGACAAGAAGTGGAGAAGTGTCCGAAAACCATCATATCGAAAGAATTTTCGACAGAGTGGAAAGATGGTATGGAACCTTACTATCCTGTTAATGATGAGCGAAACAACGCTCTTTATATTAAATATAAAAGGCTGGCAGATCAAGAAAAAAATGTAATCTTTGGGGGTAGACTGGCCGAATATAAGTATTATGATATGGCACCTGTCATTGAGAAAGTGTTGGATTTCTCTGAATTTTAATATGCTATGAAGAAGTATCAAATCATATGGGCTGAGCGAGATGGTAAATCTAGAGAGATTATAGGAAATGCAGCTAGTAAGGCTCCTTGTGATGTAACGGCTGTAGCACGGAGTTGTGGATATGAAGATATATATGTATATAATCCCCATTGTTCCAATAAACTGATTTCTGTGTTGATTAGGCTTTATCGACTGAAGAGAGCTTTATCATGCTGTGAAAAGGATAGCACAATCTTGATACAATATCCTTGTTTCAATGAAGCGGTTTTTCAGTTTGCAAAATACTTTTTTCCGAATAGGAATTATATTACAGTTGTACATGATTTAAACTCAATAAGGGTTAACGGGAAAATCTCAAAGGCTGAAGTCTCGGCATTGTCTGTTTTTAAAAAAATTATTGTTCATTCTCCCGAGATGAAAGATTGCCTCTCAGATTCATTGCTTTCTGGTAAAGATTATTATATTTTGGACTGCTTTCCATATCTTACTGATTCGGTATGTCAGCAATCAAAATCCTTAAATGAAGTGTGTTTTGCTGGTAACATTGATAAAAGTGTGTTTCTAAAAGAATTTATACCACATGTGCATAATATTAAACTAAAATTGTATGGGAGGATGGAGAATAAACTCCCTTTAAGTGCGAACGTAGAATACTGTGGTATGTTTAATCCCAATGACATTTCTTCGTTAAGTGGCAGTTGGGGACTGGTTTGGGACGGAAATTCTGTAGAAACTTGCTCTGGTACATGGGGAAAGTATCTCAAGATAATTGCGCCTCATAAATTTTCCTTATATATAGCTGCTGGAATTCCGGTTATTGTATGGGAAAAATCGGCTATGGCCCGATTAGTTAGGAAGTATAATATTGGCATTACTATTGAAAGCTTAACAGAGTTGGAAACAAAAATTGGTGATGTTTTTTCATATGATGAAATAAAAGAGAATATTCAGCATTATAGGGAAGACATAATAAATGCGGTGCTTCTTACAAATATAATGAAATATGTTTAAGCAGTTGAGGTTGCATATAAAGGATAATATGATTTATTACATATTGTCCGTTTTGTTGTTATCAAACAGCATAGCCTTTATCAAAGTAGGTCAGATATTATATATACTATCTTTGCTTCTGATAGGAGGATTTTCTGTAATCTATCATCGTAAAATGGTGAGTGGCGGCTATTTGTATTGGCTATTTTTACTTAACTGTTTTATTACCTGTTTAATCAATAATGTATGGGATATAAGGTTATTCTTTTTTACCTTAATCCTTATCATATTGACTCCTATAACATGCTCCTATAATATTTTTATATTTAGGGAAAAGCTGTTGATTGTTTTTTTTTCTCTTTTTCCTATTATGACTGTTGCATCATTTTATTGTTACTTTGCAGGTATTAATATGGGTTCTAATTTAGAGGATGGAAGCTTTCATGACTTTTCTGCTTTTTTTTATATGTCAATCAGTCTGGCAGCTGCTATGGGTATTTCTAATGTTGTTGTTTCGTGGTTGTTCTTATCAAGTAGGAAGAATTATGTGAGGATAGCTTTGGTTGTTCTGCTTTTCTGCTCCTTTTTTGTGTCACTGGTCTCGGCTTCCCGTTCAGCATTATTTGCTTCTATTCTTGTTATCTTATTTATGTTTTATATAAACTCTAAAAATATCAAGATATATTTGAGAGTATTGGCATTGATATTTTGTATAGGTGTGGTGGCTCAGCCTTATTTTATGCCTTATGCAGAAAGAATTCAAAAAAAATTTGAAGAAGGAAAAGGAGAGGAGTTTGGCAGTAGAACTATTTTATGGCGTCCTTCATTGAATGAATTTAAAAAGAATCCGGTTTTTGGATATGGCTTTGCCGTTTCTTATACAGCCTATGGTAAAAAAGTCGGTAGGGTAGAATCAGGAAGTGGATGGTTAAGCATTTTGTTTCAAACGGGTATCACAGGGTTCTGCTGTATGCTTATGATGTTGAAAAGAGTTTTGAAAGCATATAAATTTATTAGAGAGGACAAGAAGTTATTTTTGTGTTTCTCTGTCTTTGTCTATTTGTGCTTACACTCTTTTTTTGAAGGATATATTTTGACGACAATGTTGTATTTGAGCTTGTTGTTTTGGTTATTGCTTGGCTACTTACAAATGTACCCTTATTATAAAAAAATGTCATTAAAGATAAACGAATGAAAGTATTGCATTATATACCGTCTATCGGTAGATTAGGGGGTGGCGTTAGCGCATATTTACAGTTGCTGGCGCACGACTTAGGAAAATTGGTTGATTTGCATATTGTTTGCCACAAAGTGCAAGATGAGTTAGATTTGGAAAATTGTACTGTACATTATATGGAAAATAGCATACTCCACCCCTTGAGAATGAAAAAACAGTTTTGTAGTCTGTTGGATGATATACAGCCTGATGTCGTGCATGTGAATGGATGTTGGATGTTGCAGTGCTCATGGGTAATTTTTTGGGCTAAATCAAGGGAATATAAGGTTGTATTATCTCCTCATGGAATGTTGGAGCCATGGGATATTAAAAAGAATCATTGGACAAAGAAACTTCCAGCATTAATACTTTACCAGAAAAAAAGTATAAGACTATGCGATGCGATAGTTGCTACGGCAGAGACGGAAAAGAAAAACTTGCTTTCTTTGGGATATAATAAAAATGTAAATGTAATACCCAATGGGATTATTACTGAAAATATCCGTTGTAAGGAATCTTGGGAAGAAAGAAAACAGATTTTATTTTTAGCCCTTTATAGGAAAAATAAAGGAATAGATATTCTGTTGCAGGCTGTTTCTCGATTAAAGCAGAAATTGTATGGCTGGAAAGTTGTGATTGCAGGGATAGAATCAGATTATTCGATAGCCGATTTAAAAGAAATGGCTCGGCAATTGAATATAGCAGAGCTTGTAGAAATTGTAGGCCCTTTATTTGGTGAGAAAAAATGGCAAGCTTATAGAAATTCAGATGTCTTTATACTTCCGACATTGAATGAAAATTTTGGTATAGTTATAGCTGAATCATACTTATGTGGAACACCTGTAATAACTACTAAAGGAGCTCCCTGGCATTTGATAGAAGAAAGCAATTGCGGTTGGTGGGTCGATAGAACCGTTAGATCCATTATCAATTCTATTGAAGATTTTATGGATACATCTATAGACTGTCGAAAAAGAATGGGTTTGACTGGTCGTGAGAAAGTTATAGAAAATTTTGCTAGTGATAAAATCGCTGTTGACATGTATGATCTTTATTGTAAGCTGCATTAAGAAGTTTTGAAAAGATGCAGAGATTAGAATTGCTGGTGATCTATCGTTTGAAGTTTTAAGAAATCATAAATCATTTCATCAATGAATATCTTATTTTTAATGGGAGTATACCCTAGTTGGGGAGGGGTAGAAAAGGTCTCTTCTGTTTTAGCTAATGAATTGACATGTAGAGGGCACAAAGTGTTAATAGCTTCTTTTGAGCAACTATGTCCTGAACTTGCTCAATCAGAATTACATCCTGATGTGTTGCTTTTTCCATTGTCTCTTCCAGTGTGGTCAGAAAATAATAAAAGGAAGTTAAAGCAGATTATAAGAGATAATGAAATTGACATTCTTATAAATCAGTGGTGTGTTCCTTTTTATGTAGCTAAACTTTGTCAAACTGCCATTCAAGGAACATCGTGTAGATTGGTATCGGTGCATCATAATTTACCCTCTACAAATGCAAGAATAAAGAACTTGGAGATAAAAATAGATAAGAAAGAATATGTAGCTTTGAATCATTGTAAACTGTCAGTCGTTAGATTGGTATCTAGGCTTAGTTTACTATATACATATAGTCGAAGTGATGTTTTTATCGTTTTATCTCCAAGTTTTGTTCCTATTTTAGCAAAGTTTATTCATGCTTCCGATACTTCTAAAATAAGATCCATACCTAACCCGATTACGATAGAAAACTCTTTAGTTAATCTTCAGGAGAAAGAAAGGGAAATAATTTATGTAGGGCGGATTGAATATAACCAGAAACGAACTTTCAGAATTGTTGAGATTTGGGAGGATTTGCATCCTATGTTTCCTGATTGGAAATTAACGATTGTTGGAGATGGACCAGATAGGGTAGATTTGGAAAATAGAATAAATCAGACTGGCTTAAAAAATATTTCAATCGAAGGCTTTCAGAATCCTTTACCCTATTATCAGAGATCTTCAATTTTACTTCTTACATCGGAATATGAGGGTTTTCCTCTAGTGCTTGCTGAAAGCATGAGCAATGGCGTTATTCCTGTTGTTTTAGATAGTTTTTCTTCGGCACATGATATTATTAACAACCAAGAATCAGGGATTATTGTATCTTATCCTTATTCAAAGAAGGAATTTGTCGAAAAACTGAGTGTGCTTATGCAAAATTTAGAATATCGGACAAATATGGCACAAGAAGCAATTAGATCTTCTTCTAAATTTTCTTTAGAACATGTTATTCAATATTGGGAAACCCTTTTTAAAGATTTGTTGTTATGAATCTTTCCGAATATAGAGAGGTGAAGCCTCATTATATAAAAAGAATTGTTTGGACATTTGTAAATGTAACATTATTTCGCTGTTTAATAGGGAATCAGACCAAAGTTTTAAGAAATCTTCTTTTAAGATTGTTTGGTGCGGATATCGATTTAAACTCTTTGATTTATCCTACGTGTAAAATATGGGCTCCTTGGAATTTGAAGATGGGTAAATATAGTTGTGTTGGACCTCATACTCAATTATACAATAAGGATTTCATTATTATAAAAGATAATGCAGTGGTTTCGCAAGGGGCTTTTCTCTGCACAGCCTCCCATGATATCACTGATATACGACATGCTTTAATTACAGCGCCTATTGTTGTGGAAGATAGGGCTTGGATTGCTGCTGATGCTTTTATTGGTATGGGCGTAACGATAAAAGAAGGTGCTGTTGTTGGGGCAAGGGGATGTGTCTTTAAGGATGTGGAACCTTGGACAGTAGTAGGAGGTAATCCAGCAAAGGTAATAAAGAAAAGAGAATTAGTGAGTAAGTGAAGTCTTTTCGTCTAAAGGATAACTTAGGGTTGTTTTTTAAAACTTAATTAAGGTTTTGTCTTATAATTGGATAATTAAATCGTTTAAGGTTATATGGGTAATACGATTGCTGCTGTCATTCTGACAAAGGATGAAGGGAAGCATATTGAACGGTGTATCCGTTCTTTGAATGGGATTTGTGATGAGGTCTTTGTAATCGATTGCTACAGTACGGATAATACTAAGGAGTTGGCAGAATCGCTTGGCGCAAAGGTGTATCAGCATCCTTGGAAGAATTATGCAACACAGTTTAACTGGGGAGTGTATAACTGTCCAATAACTGCAGATTGGATATGGCGTATTGATGCGGATGAATATTTGGATAAGGGATTAGGAGAATGTGTAAAGAAAGTAATAAGTGAATGTGCAGACGATGTAAATGGTGTGTATGTTCGTAAGCGCATTGACTTTATGGGAAGACCATTGTTGCACGGAGGCTGGTACCCCTCATATCATCTTAAAATATTTCGTAGGGGATATGGTGAATGTGAAAACAGATGGATGGATGAGCATATTAGATTGTTTGAAGGTTGTACCGTTGTTGTTGAGCAAGGAGATCAAGTGGATGCCAATTTGAATAATCTGACATGGTGGATGGAAAAGCATAATGGTTATGCTACTCGCGAGATGGTTGATATGTTGTTGATGGAATATAATTTAGATGCATCGTCACAAGAAGTTGTACCACGGTTCTTTGGAACAGAAGAACAGCGTAAACGCTGGTTGAAAGTGAAATATGTGAGGGCTCCTTTATTTTTTCGACCTTTTGTCAATTTCTTTATCCGCTATGTGCTAAAGGCTGGATTTCTTGATGGGAAAGAAGGCTTTGTTTGGCATTTTCTTCAAGGTTTCTCTTACCGTTTTTTAGTAGATGCGAAAATTTTTGAATTGAAGAAGCGTTTCGACTTTGATAGTGAAAGAATAAAGCAGTATTTGAAAGAGACTTATTTGGACTGATAAATAAATCAATGAAAGTTACAATCATAACAGCATGTTACAACCGTGAGCGGACGATTCGCGGTTGTATAGAGAGTGTATTGGCTCAGGATTATCCGGATATTGAGTATATTGTGGTGGACGGGGCTTCTACGGATGGCTCGCTCTCTGTGATTCAGGAGTATAAAGAACGAATATCGAAGATTATTTCTGAACCGGACAAGGGAATGTATGAGGCAATCAACAAGGGGCTTCGTGCGGCTACGGGAGAGGTTGTGGGACTGGTGCATTCGGATGATTTCCTGTTTTCTCCTCATACGGTTTCGCATATTGTGGAGAGGTTCCGCGAGACGCATGCGGATTTTCTGTATGGGGATGGTTTGTTTGTGGATGCGGACCGTACTGATAAGGTAGTGAGGAACTGGATTGGAGGGGAGTATCGGCTTTGGAAGGTGCGGCATGGCTGGTTGCCTTTGCATCCCACGTGTTATATACGGCGGGAGGTGATGGAGCGTAAGGGATTGTATAATGAGAGTTATAAGATTGCTGCTGATTCTGATTTTCTTTTTCGCTACTTGCTGGGTGGAGAGCTGAGTGTGACGTATCTGCATGAATATATTGTACGGATGCGTATGGGTGGATTGAGTACGGATGCGGCAAGAAGGAAGCAGATGTGGAGGGAGGATATTCGTATGTATCGGTCGCATGGGATGCATCCTACGTTTATGAAGCTGGAGAAGATGTTGTGGAAGGTTCCGCAGTTTGTGAAGAAGCCCAGTCAACTTAAAAACTAAGGACTAAGAATTTAAAACTCAAAAACTCAATAACTTAAAAACTAAAACATATGTGGTGGAAAATTATTTTAGCTCTCGTTGGCCTGGTTATCGTAGGCTTGGTTGCCTTGGTAATTAAGCTGGCGGTTACGGAGGCCAAAGAGGAGGCGCGTGATATAGACGAGGCCGGAAAGAAGAATTAAATAAAATTGGAAAGAAGCAGGAAGCCTGCCGTTGATGGTTATTCAGCGGCAGGCTTTTGCTTTTTAAAATACGCTTCCCACTCGGCTCGTTTTAGTCCCAGGGTGTTAAGTAGGATAATCTCAAACTCAAATCTTCCGATGATACTTCCTTCCATGAAGAAATTGCCGTTAGCTCCCTTTCGTACAGGCTTTCGGATCAGTCCGGCCTGAGTCTTTTTTCGACCTAAAAAGGTGAAGCCTTCGTCTTGGGTATAGAGATCGGTATCATTGTTATCTGTAATATAGATCACAGAGACTTCTCCCTGCTGGTCGAACTCGGCTCCCCAGATGTTGATGGCATGAAGGAGATTTTTTCCGGGAAACTCGATGGTACATTCGATGGCATCCTGTCGGGTGAATGCTTCTTTCAAAGCTTTGCTCAGTGAGTACCCAGAATGGATGCTGACGATGGTTGCTACCGGATTATTGGCTCCTAGCAGGTCTTTGAAGTAACCGGGACCTTTGTTGCTTTCTGTGCCAAACCTTCCGGTGAAGAACCAGCTGAGGGCTGCAGCCACATCATTTCCTTTATTGGGGAAACGGTCTCTATAGAGCTGGAAGATTTTGCTGTCTACCGAGTTTTCGTAGGCGGAAGGTCCGGTGTAGGAGTATCTTGCAACGAATTCCTTATTCTGTTCCAGCCACCAGTGGATGAGGTTGCTCGATGAGGCTGCCCAGCACATTTCGGAGTCGCTGCCGGTTTGCTGCTTGTTGGGATCTCGTTTGTTGCAGTCGAACCAGCCGTATCGGGCATCCCACTTTAATCCCAATATACCGACTCCTGCTCCGTTATGATCGGCATAATTCCAGCCTTGCGGTGAAGGAATGTCTTTGAGTCCACAGACCCAGACCGTTTTTCCCGCCCATTCTTCTTCTACAACCTGCTGGTCGATGGTGAGGTGGAAGGTCACCTGCTTGCCTGCTTCGAGTGCGGTAAGACGGCTTTGGTCGTTGAGGTGGGTGGGAGCTTTATAAGTGAACTGCCGGTTGCCCACTTGAATATCTATCCATCCGTTGTGCCATGCCTCTTGAATGGGCTGTGGAGGAAGGATGAGACTGTAAGTACCTTTGCCTTCCGGATGGAAGGTAAGCGAAGAGACTTGTGCAGCGGTTGGTTTCAGTGCTCCCGTAAAAGAATGAACTTGCACGGAAGGACAGGCTTGTAGCTTGATGACGGCTGTTGCCAGTTGCTCCGAAGTGAAGGTGTGTTCGCTTTTCAGTGTAAGAACAATGCGGCTCAGGGCATGGCGGAAAGCCAAGTGAACTGGTTCACCTTGCTGAGAGGAGGTCATCGCCCACAGCAGGTCAGACTGGGTGTATGTGGCGGCTTCCCTTTGGTCGGATGCCACGGTATGGGTAAACATACCGTTTGTTTCAGAACTTACCGGAGGATAGAAGGCTGTAAAGGTGGCTTGCCGGGTGGCTAAGTCGGTCCAGGTAAGCTGGGGAATCCATCCGGATGCTGTATTAGTCAGGCTTCTTTTCTGAGAAACACCTCCATCTTTCGGTTGGATATAGAGGGTCAGGCGGTCATCAGTCTCAAAGGAGCCTTTGCCGCTGGTGTCAGTCTGTACCCGGGATTCATTTCTGGGAAGAATGTGGGTGGCGATAGCAATGACCGGGTCTGATTCTGCTTCTTCGTAGGAAAAAGTCGGATTACAGCCCGTGAAGAGCCCTCCCATGAGAAGAGCTCCTAGGTAGGGGATAAAGCGAGTGGCTTTTTTCATGCAGGAGTGCGATTAAAGAATGATGGAGCCATTTGATTCTCCTTGGCTTTCCCAGGCTCCGATATTTTGTCCGGTTACAGAAAAGGAGGTCTTGCTGACAGTTATGGTGAGCTTAATTGATTTACCGCTTTCCAGCTGGGTGATGGGACTTCCTGCAATCTGGTGTGTTGCCAAGTCGAAGGTGTATTCGCGTCCACTCAGCTGCACTTGCAGCTGGAGGTTGCCCACAGCTTGCGGAGGCAGAATAAAGGTGGCCTTATCGCCGGTTGCCTGTAGGCTGCTCTTGTCGCCGCTGGCACTGATAACTGCTCCCTGAAGCAGGTTGACATTGGCTATGGGTAGAAAGTTGCGGCAGGTCAGCTTGGCTTGGCTGCAGGCTGCTTGCTGAAGCGTGGTTCCGTCTGCTTTCAGTTCAATCTGCAACTGGTGCATGGCATGATTGAACTGCAAGCGAATGTCTGGGGTCGTATTGGGGGTGACACTTACAGGGGGAGCCAGTAGCAAATCGGCTGTGACGGATGCGTTACGTACATCCCAAGCAAAGAGAGTGGGGGTAGATGTAGTAATCGTAGGGTAGCATCCGGAGACTTGTAGTTCTTTATGGCTTGAGGGCAGGTTTAGCTCATTCCAATAATAGGTCTTGCCATAGATATAAGTGAATGACTTGACAAGGGTGCCCTGAGGGGCTTGGAAGAACAAGGTGTTCTCATCGTTCTTGCTGAAGGTGCCGCCTCCGTTTGCATTTAGTTGAGGAGCGCGGGTGGGCAGGATGGATGAGTTGAGTTGGAAGGTGGTATCGGTGGTTTGAGGGTTTTCGTTACTACATGCAGTCAAGCTGATCCCGATAAGGAGGGAGCAGGCAAGAGGGGTGAAGCTTTTTCTCATAAATTTAATCAGTCGATAAAAATAGTTTGTTAAGGTCGCAAAGATATGAAATTCTCTGATGCGTTACAACAGCCTTGAGCTATTTTAAGAGATGGGTGACAAGTCTTTAGGGGATAAAAAAACGAGCCGTACGAAAAAAACGTACGGCTCGTTTGGGTAATATTGTTTTCAGCTTATTTCTTTGTCTGCGGGTTGTAGCGTGCGTTCAATCCATCTACAATTTCTGAAGTGATGTTGAATGCCTGGTCAGCATACAGCAGGTTGTCGAATCCGGTATTGCTGATAATCAAGCTATATCCTTTATCCTTATTGTAGATTTTCAAGAAAGAGTTGATAGAGTCACGCAGCTGCAAGCTGTTCTTCTGGTTTTCAGTCTGCAGGTCGTTAGCTAATTTTTCCTGAAGCTGTTGCAAATCGCGCTGTTTCTGTGCCAGACGAAGGTTTTCCTGTTCTGCACGTTCGCGGCTTGCAAAACCGTTGTTTTCCAATTTACGCTGGAATTCGCGCATTTCTTTTTCCAGTTCTTTTGCTTTTTCGTTCAGCGTGGTACGGATGTTTTCTTCTTTCTGAATCATCAACTCGTTCAGGTCATTCCAATAACGATATTTGGTCAGCAGGGAGTCAATCTCTACATAAGCGATTTTTAAGTTACCTGAACTAACCGCTGCAGGTGAAGAAGCAGTTGAGGCAGTTCCCTTGTTTTCTGCGCACTGTGCAAAGATGAACGCCATAGCCAGTGCTAAAAATCCATTGAGGATGTACTTTGTTCTTTTCATAATGATTGTTTTCGTATCTTTTAGTTAATTATTAGCTGTATCAGTCAGACTTCTTCTTTCCGGAATGGCATGTGGGTTTTCCTTTTGTGCCTCACGGTCTTGTGACTGCACGCATCCGATTCCTCGTTTACGCATTGCTTTATTTCCGCTGACGTGCGAGTTCGGAAAGCGTCCGTTCTTCTTTAAAAGGATTTTGACCGATAATAGTGCCATACAAATAGCAACTATTAACAGAGTAAATAAGATAATCTTAAGCATTTCTTCTTAATTTTGTGGTGCAAATATAAAGTTTTTGTCATTATATCTATCGGCTTTTGTGGCGAAAAAACACTTTTGCTTTAGGTAAACCAATTTATTTAACTTATTTTTGCAAAACAATTAACTACTAATTTAAGTAAATTAAACTAATGATGGAAAAGAATGAACTGAAACCAACCTGTGTGTTTCATTATTTTGAGGAAATATGTAGAGTGCCGCGCCCTTCGAAGAAAGAAGAGAAGATTCGGGCTTATCTGGTGGATTTTGCGAAGCAGCATGGCTTGGAATATAAGGAAGATGAGATTGGAAATATCTTGATTAAAAAAGGCGCTACTCCGGGTATGGAAGACCGGAAAACGGTGATTCTGCAGTCGCACATGGATATGGTGTGTGAAAAGAATAATGATACGGAACATGATTTCGATACGGATCCGATTCAGACGTATGTGGATGGTGAATGGTTGCGTGCCAAAGGAACTACGCTGGGGGCTGATAACGGTATCGGGGTGGCTACAGAACTGGCGGTCTTGGCTGCTGATGATTTGCAGCATGGTCCAATAGAGTGCTTGTTTACTGTGGACGAGGAAACCGGACTGACTGGTGCGTTTGCTTTGAAGGAAGGCTTCATGGAAGGTGATATATTGATTAATCTGGACTCGGAAGATGAGGGAGAATTGTTTATTGGTTGTGCCGGTGGGGCAGGTACCAAAGCGAAATTTCCTTGTCCGATGGAGAAGGCGCCTGAAGGCTATTTCTTCTTCCGGGTTGCCGTGAAGGGGCTGACGGGTGGTCATTCGGGGGATGATATCAATAAGGGTCGTGCGAATGCCAACAAGCTGCTGAACCGTTACCTGATGCAACTGATGCAGCGGTATGATTTGCGTTTGTGCATGATTGACGGAGGTAACTTGCATAATGCCATCCCGCGGGAGGCTTCGGCTGTGTGTGCGGTTCCGATGGCAGAAAAGGAATCGGTGCGGGTGGATTTGAATATCTTCTTGGCTGAAGTGGAAAATGAGTATGCTGTGACTGAACCGAATTTGACGATGGAACTGGAATCGGAATCCGCACAGCCGGAAGTGATGGAGCCGGAGGCTATGAAGCGTTTCTTGCATGCCATTTATGCGGTTCATAATGGGGTGTATGCCATGAGTCAGGATATGGAAGGATTGGTGGAAACATCTTCGAATCTGGCTTCTATCAAGCAGCGTGAGGGAAAACTGCTGGTGGTGACCAGTCAGCGGAGTTCGATACATTCGTCGCGTAAAGATATGTCGCAGATGGTGCGCTCTGCCTTTGAATTAGGTGGTGCGGTGACTGAAACCGGGGATGGCTATCCGGGCTGGAAGCCGAATCCTTCTTCTGAAATCTTGAAGGTGGCTGTAGAGAGCTATGAGCGTCTGTTTGGGGTAGAGCCCAAGATTAAGGCAATTCATGCCGGATTGGAGTGTGGCTTGTTCCTTGAGAAATATCCGTCGCTGGATATGGTGTCGTTCGGTCCTACTTTGCGTGGGGTACATTCGCCTGATGAACGGATGTTGATTCCTACCGTTGAGAAGTTCTGGCTGCATTTGCTGGATGTGCTGGCGCATGTTCCAGTACGAGGCTGAAAACGATGCGTTTAAGATTTTTATTGCTGTGGGTAGCCTGTCTTACATGGGCTACCCTGACAGCTCAGCAGGAGTTCCGCATTATGGAATATAATGTGGAAAACTTGTTTGACTGCCGTCATGATTCTTTAAAGAATGACCAGGAGTTTCTTCCGGAAAGTGTGAGGGGATGGAGTTTCTCTCGCTATAACAGTAAATTGAAGAATATTGCTAAGGTTATATTGGCTGCCGGAGGAGAGCAGGCTCCTGACTTCGTGGGATTGTGTGAGGTTGAAAACGAACATTGTGTCAAGGGATTGGTGAGGTATTCTCCTTTGCGTGAGGTGGGGTATAAGTATGTAATTACTCAATCTCCGGACGAGCGGGGAATTGATGTTGCTTTATTGTATCAGCCGCAGACGTTCAGATTGCTTGCCAAACGGGTTATCTCAATTCCTTCTGAAAAAATAAAACGCCGTCCTACCCGTGATATTCTGCATGTTACAGGAAAGGTGGTTTCGGGCGATACACTGGATGTGTTTGTGTGTCATATGCCTTCACGTGCCGGAGGGCAGGTGGAGTCGGAGCCTTATCGGTTGTTTACTGCTGGTATCTTACGGAGGAGTGTCGATTCTGTCATGGCGGTCAGACAGTATCCGAATGTGATTGTGATGGGCGATTTTAATGATTATCCTTCTAACCGTGCGCTGGTAGAGGTGCTTGGTGCGGTGAAGCCGGAGGGAAAAATGTACTCTCGAAGACTATATAATTTAATGGCAGGAAAGCCGGGAGGAACGTATCGCTTCAGAGGTGAATGGGGGCTGCTTGACCAGATGATAGTGAATGGTTATCTGCTGGGTGAGAATCCGCGTATTCATACGGCTTATGAGGAAGCACAGGTGTTGCGCTTTCCGTTTCTGTTGGAGGAGGATGAACGCTATGGAGGGGATACTCCTTTCCGTACGTATAAGGGGATGCGTTATCAAGGTGGTTATAGTGACCATTTGCCTCTTTTGCTGAAGTTGAGCATCCGTGAATAAATGGGAGATGGCGTAAATTCTCAATTTATGCATATCCTCGGGAAATAGATGAAAACTGACGACCTCTCCGCTGTCCTGATGGAAAGCGGGGAGGTCGTCAATTTGTGGGTAATCTTACAAAGAGATGTAGCGTGATTTAATGGAACTCGCGGATTACTTGCTGAATTCTTTATGGAATTCTACTACGGCTTCGATGCCTTTCCGGAAGATGTCTAAGGAGAAGCTTTCATTCGGTGAATGGATGGCATTGCTTTCCAGACCGAATCCCATCAGTACAGTCTTGATGCCAAGGATTTGCTCAAAGTCGCTGATGATAGGAATGCTTCCTCCGCGGCGCACAGCCAATGGCTTCTGACTGAATGCTTTGGTGAAGCCCGCTTCTGCGGCACGATAAGCCGGAAGGCTGATGGGACATACGTATCCTTCGCCACCGTGCATGGGAGTTACCTTGATGTCGACATAATCGGGGGCTATTTCACGGATGTAGTCAATGAATAGTTGGGAGATTTTTTCATGGTTCTGATGGGGAACGAGACGGCTGGATACTTTTGCGTAAGCCTTTGAAGGCAGTACGGTCTTTGAACCTTCTCCGGTGTATCCTCCCCAAATGCCGCAGATGTCGAAAGACGGACGGCAGCTGTTACGCTCCAGGGTGGAGTAGCCTTTTTCGCCTTTCAGTGCTTTGACTCCGATGGCTGCCATGTATTTGGATTCGTCGAAGGGGATGTGAGCTATCATTTCCCGTTCTTCAGCAGGAACTTCTTCTACATCGTCATAGAAATGAGGGATGGTGATGCGTCCGTTTTCATCTACAATCTGAGCCAGCAGGCTGCAGAGGGTGTTAATGGGATTGGCAACAGCTCCTCCGAAGTGACCGGAGTGGAGGTCGCGGTTGGGACCAGTCACTTCTATTTCCCAATAAGCAAGTCCGCGGAGTCCGGTAGTGAGTGAGGGTAAATCTGCACCCAGCATGCTGGTATCTGATACCAAAATAACATCAGCTTTCAGCAGGTCTTTGTGCTCTTTCAGGAAGGCGTTCAGGCTGGGGGAGCCGATTTCTTCTTCTCCTTCAAAAATGAATTTCACGTTGTGGCGCAGCAGTCCTTCGTGTACCATATATTCAAAAGCTTTGGCTTGAATCATGGCTTGTCCTTTATCGTCGTCGGCACCGCGTGCCCAGATGCGTCCGTCGCGGATTTCGGGAGCAAAGGGATCGCTTTTCCATAAATCCAAGGGTTCGGCAGGCATTACATCGTAGTGGGCATAGACCAGTACGGTAGGTGCTTCCGGGTTGACTATTTTTTCGCCATAGACCAAGGGGTTGCCTTGGGAAGGCATAATCACCGCCTTATCTGCTCCTGCTTTCAAAAGAAGTTCTTTCCATTGTTCGGCGCAAGCCTGCATGTCGTTTTTATGTTCGGGCAGTGCGCTGATGCTGGGTATCCGGATGAGGCTGAATAACTCTTCTAGAAAGCGGCTCTCATTTTCCTGTATGTATTGTTTGATGTCCATAAGCTATAATTTTTTAGTTTTGGTTACGAAGATAACGAAAGTTTTTGTTTTTTGAAACTTCTGCGTATCTTTGAGGCCAAATAAAAGGTATCGGATAAAGAGGATGCCTGGTCAACTAAAAGAAGGAATTATGAATAAAGTATGGAATTTAGGGAGAATAGGAATTGCTGCCATCTGCTGTCTGCTGATGACAACGTTGTTTTCATCGTGTGAAGAAACCTATATACATGCCGACCGTGCCATGCCGGGGATGTGGGTTATCGAAGATATTTATGATATCTCGCCAGAGGGACTTGTAGATATGCCCTTCCGCATCGGTGATGAGGTGGAGTTTATGGAAGACGGTTGTCTCTTTTTATGGGATGGCCGCTATGAACATGAGGGCAACTGGTGGGTGGAAGAGCACTTTAATGCTACTTATATCTGTATCAAAATGGAGGGCTATAGAGATCCAATCAGAGGACGCATTAGTGATGTGTATGCCGATCGGGTGGTTTGGTCGATTTATCCGCATTATGTAAGCGATTACTGGATGGGAGAACCGGTGACGGAACTGACTTTCCGGAGCCTAGAGTAAGGAATCGGTAAAAAAACGGAGCGATAAAACGCTCCGTTTTTTTTATGTCTTAAAGGTCTTTCAGAAGAATCCGGTTGTTTTGTTCTGTAAATTCTTTACGTGCCTTGACCAGTACTTTCCATGAGTCGGGATAGCGGGCGTTGTCTATTTTGAAATCTTCTGATCCGTTCATGTCTAATTTGGTGAGAAGCATGCCTACCGTCAGACGGTTAATGTCTACTCCGGGGATATAGGTAATGTCTCTTCCTTTTTCGTCGCTGACCGCCTCGTAGATTAAATGCATATCTTGCAGTTCATATAAAATCCGCTTGGTCAGCCGGATTGGAATGCGGTGCTCCCTGCTCAGCTCTTCTGCCGTATAAGGAACTTGTATATGCTCAAACCGTTTGCAGATGGCTGCAAGAATGATGGTGCAGAAGAAATCATGGTAGCGGCGGCTGATGTTCTCGGTCTCTTTATCGAAACTGAACGCATCGAGGTTTTGGCTGATGTAGCTCATTTCTGCTCCCAAGAGGCAGATGGTCCATGAAATTTGAGTCCATAATAGGAACATGGGGATGGCGGCGAAACTTCCGTAGATGGCATTGTAGTTTGATACCCAAATCTGGCTGTTGATGTAGAAATACTGGAATGCCTGGAAGGCGCTTCCTGCTAGAATACCCGGCAGTATGGCATGGCTGAGGCGTACTTTGGTGTTGGGGATAAAAACAAATAATCCGATAAACATGCCCCATGTAAGGGTATAAGGTATCATGCGGACCAGAAACTTCAGTACCGGACCGAGAAGTAGGTAGTTATCCATCTGTTTCACATACGTGGTCATGAAGATGGTTAATCCACTGGATATGACAATCAGCAGTGGAAGCAGCAGTAACATGGAGAAATAGTCGGTTATCTTCCGGAATACAGTACGGGGATGTTTCACCTGCCAGATGGCATTGAAGCTGCGTTCGATGTTATCGGTCAGAATGAGTACGGTCCAAAGCAACATGATTAAGCCCACTCCGATGAAAATGCCGCTTTGTGCATGTTCCAGATAAGAGTTGACCCAGGTAATAATCAGCTCAGCCTGCTGCTGGGTGACACTTGTGCGAAACTGGTTTTCCATTAGGGCATCAAAGCCTAATCCTCGCGCAATGGCAAAAAGCAATGCTAGAATGGGGATGATGGAGAGCAGGGTGCTGTAAGTCAGAGCTGAGGCACGCACGGGAATGCGGTCGGCTGTAAATTGACGGATAGAAAGAAGAACGATTTTTATACAAGCATAGATGCGGTGCTGCAGCGGTGTTGCCTCCTCATCGGTTACGCGCCAGATGCCGACAGTGAGAAATTGTAGCCAATTCTTGATTTTAGCTTGATTCATGAAATAAGTTTAGGTAAAAGGGTAAGGAAAAAAGAGATGCAGTCGGCCGATAAGCCGGGTTCTGTTTCCCGATAAACGGGATGCCTGTCATTTATCTACGCTTCACGTCACCGAAAAGCTCTAGCGGTCCACCCTCCGACGTGGGGCGAGCAACCCTCGTTAATGCCGGTTTACATGACCTTACAACTCCTAAGATGCACAGCCTGTATGTCGCCATACAGCTGGTAGGCTCTTACCCTACCTTCTCACCCTTGCCTTTACGGAGAAAGGCGGTTATTTTCTTCTGCATTACTCCACCCTCGCGGATAGCTTTCTGTTAGGAAGTAGGATGCTCTGTGTTGCCCGGACTTTCCTCTTTTGCATTTATTAAATACACCAGCGACAGACTGTCCGACTGCAATCTCTGCGGCAAAGGTACGTAATAAAACTGAAATATGACGGAATTTTTGTCAGAAATATTGAATGTGTCAGTAAACTGACTGATAATGAATGTAAATTTGTCAGTTTCCTCCGTTAAGTGCGGTTAATGAGAAAAGTTTCTTTGTTAAAAGACGGAAAAAAGAGAGGGGGAGGTGTACAACTGTATGGTTTTTGTTCTACTTTAGCAAATGAAAGGTTAAAACATTATTGAAATTAACAATTAAGAACTATAAGATTATGAAAACATCAACTAAATTTGTAATAGGCGCAGCTGCTATGGTAGCTGTCAGTGCCGGGGTTGCCGGTGTAACTGCGTATGCGGTGATGCAGAATAACCAGAAGGATAATGCTTCTTTTTATGAAGCTTTCAATACAGCTCCGCTGACTCGCACGGCTGCTTTTGATGCGACTGCCATGCAACCGGTGGACTTGACACAGGCTGCTGAAAGTTCTTTGAATTCGGTGGTGCATATCATGGCTGTACAGCGCAGTAAGACACAGGTGGTTCAGGGACAACCGGATATTTTTGATTTCTTCTTTGGTGATGGACGTGGCCGTCAGCGCCAAATCGAAACACCTGAGCAGCGTGGATTTGGTTCTGGAGTTATCATTTCGAAAGACGGATATATTGTGACGAACAATCACGTAATTGACGGTGCAGATGAAATTAGTGTGAAATTGCATGACAGTCGTGAAATGAAAGGGCGTGTGGTAGGAACTGACCCTACTTCTGACTTGGCTCTGGTTAAAATTGAAGGGGATGATTTCCCGGCAATTCCTATTGGAAGTTCGGATGCCTTGAAAGTAGGAGAGTGGGTACTTGCAGTGGGTAATCCGTTTACTTTGGGGTCTACGGTGACTGCCGGAGTGGTAAGTGCTAAGGCTCGCGGACTAGGGGCAAATCAGGTGGAGTCGTTTATTCAGACAGATGCGGCTATCAACCAGGGAAACAGTGGGGGTGCATTGGTTAATGCCCGTGGTGAACTGGTAGGTATTAATGCCATGCTTTACTCGCCGACTGGTGCTTATTCGGGCTATGGTTTTGCCATCCCTACCAGCATCATGACGAAGGTGGTAACCGACTTGAAACAATATGGAACGGTTCAGCGTGCTTTATTGGGTATTGCTGGTCGTGATATGGGCAATGAGGTTTATCCGGAAGAAATTCGTAAGGAGCAGAAAGAACTTGGAATCAATACGGGTGTACAGATTGTTTCGGTAGAAGAGGATGGCTCTGTATCGGGGGTATTAGAGAAAAATGATGTAATCATTGCACTGGATGGAAAGAAAATCAAGACCATGAGTGAACTTCAAGGTTTGTTGGCTCAGCACCGTCCGGGTGATAAGATCAAGCTTACGGTATGGCGTGACAAGAAAGAAAAAGAATTTACCGTGACGCTGAAGAACGCACAGGGAAATACCAAGGTGGTGAAGAAAGCGGATATGGAAATCTTGGGAGCAGCCTTCCGTGTGGTACCTGATGAAGTGAAACGACAGTTGAACTTGGGATATGGTGTTCAAGTAACCGGTTTGACCAGCGGACGAATGGCTGACAGCGGCATCCGTAAAGGATTCATTATATTAAAAGCCAATAATAAACAGCTGCGTACGGTAGAGGATTTGGAAACTGTAATGAAAGCTGCTTCACAGTCACCCGACCAGGTCTTGTTTATGACAGGAGTTTATCCTTCAGGAAAGCGTGCGAATTATGCAGTTGACTTGTCGCAGGCTGAATAAACTATCAGGAGGCATAGAATAGGTTTTTAAGGTAAAAGATGGGGGGAGGCGTGTTCAGGCTACTGACACGCCTCTTGACTTATGTTCTGATTCTATCTTTGTGGTAATTTAGTAGGGGGACGTTTATCGACGGTCTGTTGGATAGGGTAGAATAAAGAGCCATTCGGCTGGAGAAGCCGTAGGAAAGTGCGCTATAGAAAGAAAAATATAGAATAAGCAAGTAAAAATTCAAATTTTTTTTGTATTTTTGCATCCAAATCGTTTTATATAGAATGAGACAATTAAAGATTACCAAAAGTATCACTAACCGAGAGAGCGCTTCACTTGACAAGTATTTACAGGAAATTGGCCGTGAAGACTTGATTACCGTAGAAGAGGAAGTAGAGCTCGCTCAGCGTATCCGTAAAGGCGACCGTGTTGCTTTAGAGAAGTTGACACGTGCGAACCTCCGATTCGTAGTTTCTGTAGCTAAACAGTATCAGAATCAGGGATTGAGTTTGCCAGACTTGATCAATGAAGGTAACTTGGGATTAATTAAAGCTGCTGAGAAGTTTGACGAAACGCGTGGCTTTAAGTTCATCAGTTATGCTGTTTGGTGGATTCGCCAGTCAATATTGCAAGCATTGGCGGAACAGTCGCGTATCGTACGTTTGCCTTTGAATCAGGTTGGTTCGTTGAATAAAATCAGCAAAGCCTTCTCTAAGTTTGAACAGGAAAACGAACGTCGTCCGTCGCCAGAAGAACTTGCTGATGAACTGGAAATTCCTGTAGACAAGATTTCGGATACACTGAAAGTGTCAGGCCGTCACATCTCTGTAGATGCTCCTTTTGTGGAAGGGGAGGACAACAGCTTGCTGGATGTGCTGGTTAACGACGATTCTCCTATGGCAGACCGTTCGCTGGTTAATGAATCACTTTCGAGAGAAATCGACAGAGCCCTTTCTACGTTAACCGAAAGAGAAAAGGATATTATTCAGATGTTTTTCGGTATTAACACGCAGGAAATGACGTTAGAAGAAATCGGCGACAAGTTTGGACTCACCCGTGAGCGCGTTCGTCAGATTAAAGAAAAAGCTATTAGAAGACTAAGACAAAATTCACGTAGCAAGTTGCTCAAATCTTATTTAGGGTAAGAAGCGTTGATTTCAGAAAAAAATGCCATCCTTCAGTGATGGGTCGGAGGACCTGAAACTGAAGGATGGCGTTTTTTATACCTGCTGTTGTTACGAAGGTTTAGTTCTTCATATATCGTTTCATGCCATTAGTTGAAAACGTTTTCAGCTTGCCGTTTTTATCGGTGTAAATAAAATAAGCTTCCAGTTCTTGGTGACGGCTGCAGATGGCTTTGGCTGAATCGAGGCCTAATACCATAAATGAAGTGGCATAGGCATCGGCTGTGGCACAATCGGCAGCGAGAACTGTTGCCGATAGAATGTTATGCTGGATAGGGTATCCTGTGCGCGGATCAATGGTGTGCGCATATTTTTTTCCGTCTTTGTAGTAAAAGTTGCGGTAGTTTCCTGAGGTTGCTAATCCTACATTGGTAACTTCCAGTACGGTTTGTAATTCCTGGTTTACAGCCAGTGAATCATCTACCGGTTTGTTGATTCCGATACGCCATGTTTCCATACTGGGATTTTCTCCTCTCATTACTAACTCCCCTCCAATATCAATCATGTAGTTTTTAATCCCTTTCCGCTCGAACAGTTGGGCTACCCGGTCCACTCCAAATCCTTTGGCAATCGAGCCGCAGTCGAGCATGATTCTGGGGTCTTGCTTTACAATCTGTTTACCGTCGAAGAATACCTTGTCAATTCCTATTAATTGGCGAAGACTGTCAACCTTGACCGAATCAGGAAATTCAGAGGTTTTGAAACCAAATCCCCAGGCATTTACCAGTGGGGCTACTGTGATGTCGAATGCTCCGTGTGTTTCTTTTGAAATCTGCTTTGAAAGGTTGAATACATATAAAAACAGACTGTCGGGGGTCATATCTGTGTTATTATTGATATGAGTAATTACCGAGTTCTTGTTGAAGGGAGATAATGAGAAATCTACTTTCTTCAGTTCGGCTTCGATTTCTGTTTTTAAACTGCTTTCATGCTGATAAGTAATTTTATATATGGTTCCGAAAACCAATCCCTGATCTGTTTGGTAAGGTGATTGTTTTTTTAGAATCAATATAGTGCCTATCACCAGAAAGATGAGGAATGGCAACTGCCATTTTAATTGTTTGTTTGTCATTCTGATAATATAGTTTAGTGGTTTAGTAATAAATGTTCAATCAGTATCTTTAGGCCGATTCCTATTAAGACCAGACCTCCGAAAAGTTCCATCCGGAGGTTGAAGCGTTTGCCAAAGGTTGCTCCAATGACACTTCCGGTCAGAGAAAGAACCAGTGAAGCGATTCCAATGGCCCCAAGGGGCATAGCAAGTGAGCTTAACGTTTCAAATCCGGTAAAGGCGAAAGAAATTCCTACGGCTAAAGCGTCAATGCTGGTGGCTACTGCTAAAGTCAGGATGACCGTCAGTCGAGTAGGGTCGAAGCAGGCTGTTTCTTCATCTTGGAAGTGTGAGCGGATCATGCGTATCCCGAGAAGAGCCAGTAATCCAAAGGCAATCCAATGATCGTAAGCTTGAATCAGGTGACTGAGGCTGCTGGCTCCCATCCAGCCGATGAGGGGCATTATGGCTTGGAACAGACCAAAGAAAAAGCCCATGCGCAAGAAGGTTGCCCATTGAATGCGGTGCAAAATAATTCCGCTGGTGACCGATACGGTAAAACAGTCGATGGCAAGACTGACGGCAAGTAGCCATATTTCCGTTAAACTCATTTAGAAAGGCAGATTGTAAATCAAGTTATACATTAGGTTAAAACTGCTTCCGGCATTTTTCCCGAATCCGGGAACATACCATGGAACAGAATTCTCATGGTTGTCTACACTGATCCGTTTTTTATACCGTACACTCCAGCCCATACAGAATCCTTTGTATATTTTCACCTTCAGGCCTAAAACGGCTTCCATCCAGCTGGCTTTACTCTTGAGTCCGGAGTAAGCATATGGATAGGATATTTCGCCTCCGTAATTAGGATCGGTCATGTCTGGTCCGCTAACATCGTATGAAAAAGAGGTCATACCGTAACGCAGGCCTGCATATAGATATCCAGGCAGGTGGGTCTTTTTGTAGAATACGTTGTAATCCATCCCTATGCGGAAATAAGGAGAAGAGGTTTTGTAATGCAGGTCGTTTCCCTCGTTTATGGCATCTGCTTTACCGTAACCCACTTCCAGTATCGGCATGAACCGGTTTTTCAAGTTGGCTTGGATGGCAATTTCACTGCTCAGAATGTCGCTTCCCAGCAAGTAACTGCCCAGACCGGCTATTTCTACCCCTACAGACAAGCCTTGATAGAGAGGTGTTTTTTCCTCTTTATCCTGCGTGGAAGGTAATTGGACGCCTGATTTATGAATTTGTCCCCATGCGTCAGGAGAAGCAAGTAAGACACTACTCAGCATCAGTAGTCGTAAAATATAGCTTAAAGTTTTCTTTTTCATTATTGTCAATATTGGGATTAGTCGTTACTAACGAGTCCATCATTCTATTGGTGGAAGTTGCTTCAAGCACTTCATAAAACATCATGGTTCCGCAGTCAAGGTTGATGAAGTAAGGGATGTTACGATGCTTGATGGTAATTACGTCTTGTCCCTGCCGATTGTATTTGAAGATAAACCGGGTAGTTTCACCATAGCTGAGCGGAAGGGTGAGTGTATTCACTTTTGTCTCTTTATTTATTAAAGTGTCATAAATGATGGTGTCATTGGTTTCCAGCTGACCTATGACGGTTAGGGTGTCATTGTATTCTACTGTTTGCCCTGACTGATTTACAAAATTAAATTTGGCAAAGGCCAGGGCGTTGGGTGGGCAATTTTCTGCTTCACAGGCTTGAAGCAGGAAGACTGCCAGCAGCAGTATGCTGAATACGACCGGTAATTTTTTCATGGCGTTACAGTTCTTTCTCTATTTGGTATTTGTTTCTTTCGGGCGAATTGCGTGAAATAAGTTCGCCTATGAATCCGGCAAGGAATAGTTGGGTTCCTAAAATCATCGTGGTAAGCGACAGATAAAAATAGGGATTGTCGGTTACAAGTCCGTAGGGGTTGCCGTGATACATGTCATAAAGTTTCATTGCACCTACAGCGATGACGGAGAAGAAGCCTAAGATAAACATGATGGAACCTAAAAAACCGAAGATATGCATGGGCTTGATTCCGAACTTCGACAAGAACCACAGGGTGAGCAGGTCAAGGTATCCGTTGACGAAGCGGTTTAGTCCGAATTTAGTCTTTCCGTATTTACGGGCCTGATGGTGGACAATCTTTTCACCGATGCGGCTGAATCCGGCGTTTTTTGCCAGATAAGGAATATAGCGGTGCATCTCGCCGTAAACCTCAATGTTCTTGATGACGTCATTGCGGTAAGCTTTCAGCCCACAGTTGAAGTCGTGGAGGTTATGTATTCCCGAAACAGCCCGTGCGGTGGCATTAAAAAGTTTGGTGGGAATGGTCTTTGATAAGGGATCATAACGTTTTTGCTTCCATCCGGATACCAGGTCGTAGCCTTCCTGAGTTATCATGCGGTATAGTTCCGGTATTTCGTCAGGGCTGTCTTGCAGGTCGGCATCCATGGTGATAACCACGTCTCCCTGAGCTTTTTCGAATCCGCAAAATAAGGCAGGTGATTTGCCGTAATTGCGTCGGAATTTGATGCCTTTTACCTTGTCGGATGCTTGGCTTAATGCTTCAATGACTTTCCATGAGCCGTCAGTACTGCCATCGTTTACAAAGATTATTTCGTAGCTAAAGTTGTTAGCTTTCATTACTTTTTCAATCCAGGCATGTAGCTCGGGTAGCGATTCCTCTTCGTTATAGAGAGGAATAATAACAGATATGTCCATTATAGTTATATGTTTTTTTTACGTTTCATTACTAACAATGCAGTGGGTAGTGCCAACAGCATGCCGTAAAACAGATTTTGGTAAATCAGTTGAAAGGTCAGGGTCAACGGAGACAGGGAAGAGATTGTGTTAAAGGCTTCAATCAACTGGTCTATGGAAAGAACCATATCTCCCTTAACCGATGATTTCAGTGACTCTAACTGCTCCAGATACATTCCTGATAAAAATCCGTTATCGATGTAGCGGAAATAGATATAGTGTCCCACAGCCGCTAAAAGAGCTGCAAAGAGATAAAGCAGGAAAGTGAAAATATATGCTCTGCCGAATGTGATTATACCGCCGCAGTATTTATTCCGGAAACGCCGGGCATAAATTACGCCGAGCACAGGGACAAAGAGGGTAAGCAATATAAAAAGGAGTTGCAGCAAAGGCATAGTGAAGCCTAATGGGAGAAAAGAAAACTTGATTATCCAGAAAACTCCCATGAAGGTACCAAAGCGCATTGCACCTTCTTGTAAGGTTATTGGTTGTTCGTTTGTCATATATATTTTATTAATTATCCTGCAAAAGTACGCTTTTTCATTTATCTGTGCTATATATAGAGAGGTAAAATCGGTTGTTTTCAAAAAAAATCGATTTTTTTTCAAGAAGGTATTGCAGATTCAAAAAATATGTCTACCTTTGCAACCGCAATCGAGAAACAAACGATGTAAACATCCGAAACGAACGATGAGTGACATACGGGTAAGTCCCATACGGCCAGCTCCTGTTGAATCCTCCAGGGCTTGATCGCAGCAAAGGTAGATGGTCGTAGCGGCGCGATATGGTAAGCTTACCCACCCGCCTCTTTAGCTCAGTTGGCCAGAGCACGTGATTTGTAATCTCGGGGTCGTTGGTTCGAATCCGACAAGAGGCTCAAAAAGCAGAACTCTAAAAGTTCTGCTTTTTTTATTGTTACTGCTTTGTAAGTTTTTATGCTTCATATTGTTTTTTATTTTTTTTGAAGATTATACTTTATTCGTTTTACGCTTTTCCGCTTTTTCTGTACCTTTGCAAGCATATTCAACAAAACAACTATATCGTTTAACAAACTAAAAACAATGGGTGGTTTTTTCGGAACAGTCGCAAAGGCTGAATGCGTGACTGATTTATTTTACGGCACGGATTATAATTCACACTTAGGAACGAAGCGCGCCGGTATGGCTACATACTCCGAAGGCGATGGTTTCATACGTTCAATCCACAATCTGGAAAGTTCTTATTTCCGTTCAAAATTTGAGAGCGAACTTCCTCAGTTCAAGGGGAAAGCGGGTATCGGTGTTATCAGTGATACAGATCCTCAACCTATGATGATTAATTCTCATTTGGGAAAGTTTGCAATCGTAACCGTGGCAAAAGTCAATAATACCGAAGAATTGGTGCAGGGATTACTTGAGAATAATATGCACTTTTCGGAAATGAGTATGGGAAAAACGAATCCCACTGAACTGATTGCTTTGCTGATAGTACAGGGAAAAGATTTCGTAGATGGTATTGAAAATGTCTTTAATAAGATAAAAGGTTCATGCTCTATGCTGATTCTTACGGAAGACGGCATTATTGTGGCTCGTGACAAATGGGGACGTACGCCTATTGTCATTGGAAAGAAAGAAGGAGCCTATGCAGCTACCAGTGAATCGAGCAGTTTGCCTAACTTGGATTATGAGGTGGAACGCTATGTCGGACCGGGTGAGATTATTCGGATGCGTGCCGACGGACTGGAGCAACTTCGTAAACCCAACGACAAGATGCAGGTGTGCTCTTTCTTGTGGGTTTATTACGGTTTTCCTGTGTCATGCTATGAGGGACGCAACGTGGAAGAAGTGCGCTTCATGAGCGGATATAAGATGGGACAAACTGATGATTCGGAGGTAGATTGTGCTTGTGGCATTCCTGATTCTGGAGTGGGTATGGCACTGGGTTATGCCGAAGGAAAGGGAATTCCTTATCACCGTGCGATAGCTAAATATACTCCTACATGGCCTCGAAGCTTTACTCCAAGTAATCAGGATATGCGTGCATTGGTGGCTAAGATGAAACTGATTCCGAACCGGGCTATGCTGCAGGGTAAACGTTTGCTGTTCTGTGACGATTCGATTGTACGTGGAACGCAGCTTCGTGATAATGTAAATGTTTTATATGATTATGGAGCAAAGGAAGTGCATATGCGTATTGCTTGTCCTCCGTTGATTTATGGATGTCCGTTTATTGGCTTTACTTCTTCGAAAGGGGATATGGAACTGATAACTCGTCGTATCATCAAGGAAATAGAAGGTGATGGAAATGCTAAGCTGGCAGAGTATGCTACGACTGGTTCGCCGGAGTATAATGAACTGGTGGAGCGTATCCGTGCCCGTTTCGGACTGACTTCATTGAAGTTTAATACGTTGGAAACCCTGGTTGAGGCTATCGGGTTGCCTAAATGTAAGGTTTGTACGCATTGCTTTGACGGATCAAGCTGTTTCTAAAATTATAAATAAAACGTCAAGGTGTGTTGGCTGATGCACCTTGACATTATTAAAAAAGCGCTTTGACGGATAAATGAAACGTCAAAGCGCTTTTTTAGTTTTAAGCAGTGGGCTGAAACCGCATAATGGGGCTTATGGCTATTTCTGACGGTGACAAATGGTTCCTGTGGCTTGATAAGTAGGCATAACCAGAACTTCGGCTATTTGCACATGAGCCGGAGCGGAAGCTGCATAATACACCACATCTGCGATATCGTCGCCCGTGAGTGGTTGAATCCCATTATATACGGCATCCGCTTTTGTTTTATCTCCACGGAAACGGATGACGGAGAAGTTGGTTTCCACCATGCCGGGCTTAATGTTTGTAACGCGCAGGGGCGTGTCAACCAAGTCAATACGCAACCCGTCGGAGAGTGCTTTCACTGCCGCTTTGGTGGCACAATATACGCTTCCCCCTCCATAGGCTGCATCGCCGGCTATAGAGCCGATATTAATGATATGTCCATTGTTCCGTTTAACCATTTCCGGTACAATCAGACGCGTCATGGCAAGCAGGGCTTTGATGTTGGTATCAATTACAATATCCCATTCATCAAGTGAGCCTTCATATTCTTTATCCATGCCGAGAACCAGTCCGGCATTGTTTATCAGTACATCAATGTTTTGCCATTTGTCTTTCAGTGAATGAATCGCTTCGGTCATAGCTTGCCGGTTGCGCACATCAAAGGGTAAGGTAAGCACTTCCACTCCCTGTGCGGTAAGTTCATTTTTCAGACTTTCCAGTTTCTCAACATTTCGTCCATTCAATATCAAGTTACTTCCCATAGAAGCGAACTTGCGTGCACATCCTTCACCTATGCCGCTGGTGGCTCCGGTGATAAAAATGAGTTTGTTTTTCATAATGTTATGTATTTTTGTGCAGGCATGAACTATACTGTTTTTTCCGATGGTTCGTACTTGCTGTTTAAACGTTGTATTAAAAAGCTTCGGTCATGTTGAAATAAAAGAGATTCTGTCCGTTGGTGAAATCGCGTCCCATGTCAAGGCGCACGTTCATACGGGGTTGAACTTCAATGCGTAATCCCACGCCTGCGTTAGGCAGTACACCTTCTATTTTACCCGGATTCGGTCCCATGAATCCACATCCGCCCCATGCCACAAATCCCAGGTGATGAATGATTCGTTTCAGCCATGTACTCCGGTCGGTATTAAACATCTGGCGGTACTCTGCTACAGCCATGTGAGTTGATTTATCTCGATATTGTCCCATATAATATCCACGTAAATCGAATGGGGTTCCGGTCAGTACATATTTGTTTAAGGGAACCTCTCCAAATACGTGTTTGCTTTGTACGGTCCAAGCCAGCACTTTGCGTTTCCCTACGCTTTTATACTGTCTGTAGTCAAGCTCTATTCGATAGAATTCCGTATCGCTGCCTAAAAACTTTTCATACATCATTCCCCTGAAATCAAGGTAAAGTCCTTTATATGGATTGGCAGGAATATCACGCGTATCATATGAAGCGAGGATGCCGACACCTGAGCTGAAACTTTTATACCCATCGGCAGTACCTCCGGCTGCTTTGTAGTCAGCCTGCTCTATCAGATGTTTCGCCGGGTCGGTGATATGGTCATAGTTGATATCGATTTGCGGACCGATAAAGAAGTCGCTGTCTTTAATACGGAATAAAAACCACGGATTGATCTGGAGTCCGCTGTAGCGGTACTGGCTGGTAGAATCACTACGCACATAATCTTTATTCGTATCATAGCCTATACCATAAAAGTTCTCCTGTGAGTTCTTATAGGAAAACTGTCCGAAGATGCGAAAACGGTCGTTCTTGAAAAAGAGTTGAGGCTTAACCATAAGGCTGACCCCTCCGTTAAACATGAAAGCCAGTGAAGCTGGAATGACAGAGCGCCGCATTGTGGTATCTTTATGGTTCATACGGAACGTCATGAGTGCACTTCCGCCCACAAGCAGACCAAAATCGGGGGTATAACTCGGACCTCCTAAAATATTGTAATGGAAGTTACGTTTGGCTACCCGTTGGCGCCGTAATTCTTTTTTGGTAAGAGGTGCTTTAACGGTGCTGTCTTGGAGAGATTCCTGTGAAAATCCTGTGGATGTAATGAAGCAGGAAAGGCAAATTAAAATAAATGTTCTCATAATTATCAATTTCAAGGCAAAAATACGAAAGTTCATTGAATCTTTTGAGTTTTCTTGTAAGACTTTATGGTCTTGTAGTGGTTTTTAATAAAAAATGATAAGGAGTTTGGCTATTCGAAACCTATTTTTTACCTTTACATCAATGAATTTCAAAAAATGCAGATATGACAGTAATAGAACGTTTTTTAAAGTATGTAACTTTTGATACACAGTCTGATGAGTCGACCAATGTAACTCCAAGTACGGCGAAACAGATGGTGTTTGCTAAATATTTGAAAGAAGAGCTGGAAGCTATCGGGCTTGAGGAAATCACTCTTGATGACAATGGTTATTTGTTTGCCACTCTACCGGCAAATGTTGACCGTCCGGTTCCTACTATTGGTTTTATTTCACATCTGGATACCAGTCCGGATATGTCGGGTAGCGGAGTAAAGCCCCGCATCGTATCTGGTTATGACGGAGGAGACATTACTCTGTGCAGTAAAGATGGCATTATTCTTTCACCCAAGCAATTCCCGGAATTGCTTGATCATATGGGGGAAGATTTGATAGTAACAGATGGACATACGCTTTTGGGGGCTGACGATAAGGCTGGAATCGCTGAAATTGTTGCGGCTATGGCTTATTTAAAAGAACATCCGGAAATTGAGCATGGTAAAATCCGGGTAGGCTTTAATCCGGATGAAGAAATCGGACTAGGTGCTCATAAGTTTGATGTAGAACAGTTTGGTGCGAAATGGGCTTATACGATGGATGGAGGAGAAGTAGGCGAACTGGAGTTTGAAAACTTCAATGCGGCTGGAGCTCATATTACCATAAAAGGACGTAATGTACATCCGGGATATGCAAAGGGAAAGATGATTCATGCTGGACTGATTGCTTCTGAGCTGATTCAGATGCTTCCTGCCGATGAAACTCCTGCTACTACTGAAGGTTATGAAGGCTTCTATCATCTAACTTCGGTGAAGGGAGAAGTGGAGGAAAGTCAGCTTTCATATATTATACGTGACCATGACCGTGAAAAGTTTGAAGCTCGTAAGGCGTTTATGGAGCAGTGTGTTGCCGTTCTAAACAGTCGGTACGGGGAAGGTACTGTAAGCATTCAGATTAAAGACCAATACTATAATATGCGTCAGCAGGTAGAACCGTTGATGCATATCATTGATATTGCCTTTGCTGCGATGAAAGAAGCTGACGTTGAACCTCGTGTAAAAGCCATTCGTGGGGGAACAGATGGTGCGCAGCTTTCGTTTAAAGGTCTGCCTTGTCCGAATATCTTTGCCGGTGGATTGAATTTCCACGGACGTTATGAATTTGTTCCGGTGCAGTCTATTGAAAAAGCAATGCGTGTTATTGTCAAGATTGCCGAACTGACAGCAAAACGCTACTGATAATTTGGGGTTCTTGGGTTGAAGTATGATGATACATCATAAACTTAACAACTCAAGAACTCAAACCTTAGGAAGTTAACAGCTTAAGAACTTAAAAACTCAAACCTTAACATATTAATCTTATGAAAACAACTCCCTTTACCGAGAAACATATCGCTCTCGGTGCCAAAATGCATGAATTTGCCGGTTATAATATGCCTATTGAGTATTCAGGAATCATTGAAGAACATCTTACCGTTTGCCAAGGTGTTGGAGTTTTTGACGTGTCTCATATGGGCGAGCTTTGGGTAAAAGGTCCTCATGCTCTTGAGTTTATTCAACAAGTTACTTCAAATAATGCAGCTGTGCTGACTCCGGGAAAGATTCAGTATACATGCTTTCCCAATGAAACAGGAGGTATTGTAGACGACCTTTTGGTTTATGCGTATGAGCCTGAGAAATATATGCTGGTAGTAAATGCTGCTAACATTGAAAAAGACTGGAACTGGTGTGTTTCTCATAATCAAGTGGGAGCTGAACTGGAAAATTCTTCCGATAACATTGCCCAATTAGCTATCCAGGGTCCGAAGGCAGTGGAAGCATTGCAGAAACTTACCTCTTTAAATTTAAGTGAAATTCCTTATTACACATTCCGTGTAGGAGATTTTGCCGGTATACCGAATGTGATTATTTCGAATACCGGTTATACCGGTGCTGGCGGTTTTGAGCTTTACTTCTATCCGCAGGATGCGATGAAAATTTGGAATGCTATTTTTGAAGCAGGCGAAGAGTTTGGTATCAAGCCGATAGGGTTGGGTGCACGCGATACCTTACGTCTTGAAATGGGATTCTGTCTGTATGGTAATGATATTGACGATACAACCTCTCCGCTAGAAGCCGGATTGGGGTGGATTACCAAGTTTGTAGATGGAAAAAACTTTACTAACCGTGCAACGCTGGAAAAACAGAAGGCAGAAGGGGTAACACGCAAGTTAGTAGGGTTTGAAATGATTGATCGGGGAATTCCGCGTCATGGCTATCAGCTGACTGATGCTGAAGGAAATCAAATAGGACAGGTTACTTCGGGTACGATGTCGCCTACGCGTAAGATTGGAATTGGATTAGGCTATGTGGAAACGGCTTTTGCCAAACCGGGTTCAGAAATCTATTTGGATAATCGGGGACGTAAGTTGAAAGCGCAGGTTGTAAAACCGCCGTTCCGGAAATAAACTTAGCTTATGATAAAAAAGAAAAGAGCCATTTCATTAATGGCTCTTTTCGTATGCTCGGCACGAGCATTGTCTAACGGGTGCAAGTCCCGAGTAAGC